>Ga0272440_1003324_pt1 | contig 12074 bp, 8 predicted proteins | sample SSMMMBAug17_FD_192440 | JGI IMG/M metagenome (GOLD analysis project Ga0272440, IMG submission 192440) | Marine sediment archaeal communities from Little Sippewissett salt marsh, Falmouth, MA, United States - SSM-MMB-Aug17 | ecosystem: Environmental > Aquatic > Marine > Wetlands > Sediment ... | reverse complement strand
GTTATACTCCAAATTTTGTACGCTTAGATTGTGTAATAAAATGTACATTGAATTAAAGGTTTGATTGTAAACAAATTTTAAAAGGACTACTTTGAGAACCACTGACAGCGGCTGTTGATCTAAAATTCAACAAAACACAAATCAAGGAGTAGAATCCACTGAAATCGGCAGTTGAGCTAAATGTGATGAACAAGTATCCACTGTAATCTAAACATAGCCAATAGAGTCCGATAAACACAAAAAGCAAGTAGCCAAAAACTCTGACATCGGCTATTGAACTGAAATCAAACGAAACAAGAAAAACTTAGACATCGGCTATTGTGCTGAAATCAAAATATGATCTTCTGTAAAAAAAATGTGTATAAATAGTCATTTAAATCTTTCACTGAGTAAAGTAAGATTCAGTAAAAAAAGATTTGATAAATACATTTTTTTTGTTGAATATGACATACTAGCTTTTCACTCAATGTAAATGATGGAAATAAAAAATGAATCCGTTTAGTTAGGAGTTTTTGATTATGTCTGTAAACAAAAAAATTGAAGATTATATTAAATGTCCCAAATACATATTTGATGCCAACCCTAAACATGGCATGGCAACAGATAATAAAAGCGCATTGATAAAAAGAAAAAATTTATATCTCAAGTCAATAGATGAAAAGCATCAATTCACAGTTTTCATGAGGCAAAACACAATGCTGATAGAGCAGTTTTCCATTGGTTTGCTTTTTAAACTTGAAAGTATTAACTTTAGAAAAATTACACTTATCCGCTTCAATGGTGAACATGGGCAAACAGACTGGAGTAAGGATAATCATTACAATTCGTTCCATATTCATAATATAAATGAAGCATTACTGGAACAAGGCATTCTTGAACCAAAATTAGTAGAGATTACAAACAAGTTCAATACCTTCCATAGTGCTTTATTTGAATTTTTAAACCATGTTAATATTACTAATTTTATTGATTTTTTTCCTGACTTCAAAAAATATTAATAAAATATATAGTACAAGGAGATAAGGATGACAAGCCAGATATTAAATATAGTACAAGAAAATTTTAATCATAAAATAAATATCTATCAAAGACGAGAAGGGCTTTATCAACTTATATTACCGGTTTACTATGATGATGGTGACATGATTGATTTATATCTTACAACATGCCCTGATAATAAAGAAAAAATACGCATTTTAGACTGTGGTATGACATTGATGAGACTGTCATACACAGATGAAACTGATTCTGCATTTAATGAAAAAAAATTGGAAAAACTACTTTTTCAACACAAAATACAAAATAAAGATGGAAATTTATATCTGGATACAACAAAAGAGCTCGTATACCAGAATATTATGCATTTTATCGGATGTCAGCAAAAAATTTATGATTTAAGACTATCGAATACTGAATTTGTTCATTCCTTATTTTATGAAAAACTGGATGAATTTATTAATACAAGGCTTGAAAAATTTAAACCGAAACAAAAGCTAATTCCTTTAAAAAATTTTCCAGTTTTTACAGTTGATTATGTATTTGAATTTGGTACAAAGCCATTTTACCTCTTTGGTGTAAATACCAAAGAAAAGGCCATCAATATTGCAATTGCTTTAATAGAATTTCAAAGAGCAAATTTGTCATTCATCAGTTTAATTGTTCATGAAGACATTCAAAAGCTATCTGAACCTGACAGGATTTACCTGACACAAAATGCAGATAAACAGTTTCCAACATTAGACTTTTTTAAACAATTCGGGGGATCTGCTATTGAACGTTTGAGTTTTAATTAATAAAGGTATTTCATATGAAAAAACAAAATTATTGCGGTGACGATCTTGTTATAGACTTTCAAAATGGAAACAGGCATGCATTTAATCAAATCTATGAACAACTACTTGATTTTATGAAAAATTGCATCAGTAAAGAACTATATGGATATATATCAAAAATGAATCAGGAAGGCATTTTCAAGGAAACAGAAGATATTATTCAAAATGCCTGGACAGATCTTTTTTTGACATTAGGAAATAAAAAAAAATTTTTTCCCAGAAAAAAGTGTTCTACCAGGACATGGGTATATGGACAAACCCTGATTCAATGCAAACGCTGGAAACACCAGATGAAACGTAAAGGTCTTATTCAGCCTGTTTCTGATGATGATCTTAATTATGCTATCGGAAATCTACAAAACAAGAAAGATTTAAGCACTGAAGATAGTATCCTTTTACGCTCTGGTATGAACAACTGGATGGAAGCCTGTTTGAATGATCAGGAAATACTCATTTTAAAACTATATTTTTGGGAAGAATATACCTTTGAGGAAATTGCTGTCAGACTCAACTTGAAATCTCGGAAACGTGCTCATGAAAAATACCTGAAAGCCAAAAAGAAACTTGAAAAGTATTTGGTTAAGAAAAAAATTTTTTAAGCGGACAAAACTGCCGATGATTTGTTTATTAAGCAAGTTTTCAAAAAACAAAAAAGGTGTATGACTATGAATAAATCAAAACTTATTGATAAAATTTTTTTTTTGACCAGAGATGTGCCATCAACAGATGATTTGCCTGATGAATTTATCCAAAAAAAACGACTTATTAAACCAAAAGAACTCCCCGTTCCTTATGGGTGTCCATCTCTATTTGATTTGAAACATCATTTGTTTGTTATGGAAGATGACTCAATTGCACATCACATTCAATCATGCTGGCTGTGCCAAAATATTTCAAAACGATATCAAAAGAAGAGATTCATATTGGAAAAATTTAAATTGTTATTTGAGTCATATTCTGAAATGTTCAAAGGCCACAAAGGCTGGACACAACAGGTTATAGCACAGTCGTATGCATTGTTATTATTTGCTGTCATTTTGATAAGTATCGTATTTATTCACCCTTCTCAGACCGTAAAAACAGAATATCATTCTTCTATCTTCGGCTTTTCATTACTAAGTTTTTTTCAATTTATTGAATCCAGTAGTAATGAGCAATTGATTGAGTATGCAAAACGAATTGAGTTTGTTAAGGTTGAACTGAAAAATTACACACATACTTTGCCTGTTATAGCTGATAAAGATCAAATAAAACAATTGAAAGACATGCCCATTGAACCATCAGTTCAAAAAAAAGATCTTCTGAAAACAGTTGACCTCTGGCAAAACGCATTGATATTTTACAGTGATATTTTGATAGAGGCAGATAAAATTGACACTGTTATCAATTTTTTAGAAGCGGTCAGAGAAAATAATCCAAATAATATAGAAACAATGTTTGGATTGGGAGAACTCTATAAGATAAATAAACAAGATCAAAAGGCCATTGACCTGTATGAATACATGATTGCGCTGTATGAAAATGACGAATTGAAGAATTTAAAAAATCCCGGCAGACTTTACAATTACGCAGGTTGGAGTTATTACACAAAGGGTAAGCTCGTTAAGGCGATATTATATTACAAAAAAGCCATTGAAATCCAGGATAACTACGCAAAAGCACATTTTAATCTGGCAATGATTTATAAAAAACATAAAGATGTTTTTAGAAAAAATGCCAATAAATTATTTGAAAAATCATTCAGGGCAGCGTGGGATGCCACCCTGCATTATTTAAAAATTGAAGGTGTAGGTAATCCACGTATTCCATATACTATGGCAATTTTTCATGCAGTAGATAAAAATTGGGATAAATGTTTACACTGGCTTGAAGAATCATTGAAGTCAGATCGTTGGTACTCTATCAGAGCAGAGAATGAGCACTGGTTTAAAGCTTTATCAGAAAACCTGACATATTCCAATCGCTTTACAGAATTACTTGAAAAGTATCACCCCAACAAACCAAAGTCTTTTATAAATATTGAAGATAATAAATATCAATTTATTGAATGATATAATTCAAATTCAGAAAAGTTGAGTCTCAATAAATAATTGAACCATATTCATTTTTAAAAGCATTTCTAATTTTTTTAATATTCTCCAAAAAAATTCGGACAAAATCGACTTTCATTTGTTTACTAAACGATTTTATATTTCGACCATTTTTATTTTATTAATTTTAAAGGAGATTTTGTCATGAGAAAAAAATTATTGTTAGGGCTTATCATTTTATGCATCATTCATGGAAATGTATGTGCCTTTTCTGAGCAACTGATTATCAACAACTTAGTTTTCCCAATGGGTGAAAGAGCTTTTGCAGACTTTGCTTCAATTGTTGAAGGTGCCATTGACGGAGACAGGTGTGATAAAGGTGGAGATAAGGGCCGGATCGAAAATGTTTTGGGGGCAAATTTTGATACCTATATTGTAGATCACTGTCAATCTGATCATGAGGGTATCATCTTTGACGTAGACTTTATGGATAATTATATCGTTAATTATGACGGCGCTGACATTGCAATTTTTGAGTTAGTTCATTTAGATGGATTTGATGTGGCAGTTTATGATGGAGATCTGAATAGATTTACACCATACCAACACGTTGTTCCAATAGCTATTGAAGGTACACTTGGTGCCGTTTTGATTGATCTTACCCATTTTGGTTTTGAGGGTGAAGCTGTTGTTACAAAGTTGAGAATTAATACAAAACACATTGATGATGGTTCAGATCAGGCTGAAATAATAGCTATAGGTGCCTTACACTCCAGACCAATTCCAGGATTAGCTGTTGATTTTACAGGAAATGGGCAAGTTGGTTTAGATGATACTCTCCGCACTTTAGAAATAATCACCGGGATAAAAAAACAAATCCAACCGCCAAATACAGACTATATATTTAGAATGCCAGTAAAATTTGAAAACTATGTTGAAATAATTGGCAATGTCAAAATGATCGGTGAATTGAACCTAAATGGCAATATCACATCAAGCCAAGACATCTGCATTGGAAAATGCGATTAATAGGAGGGCTTTCAATGAAATCTTATAAAATAATTTATTTCTTGAGTGTATTTTATTTGTTTTATGTTCCATTTGCTCAGGCAAATGATAATGAAACTAATGAAACTTATGTTTTTGATTTTGAAAACCATAGCTTAAAAGATTGGGCAATATCATCAAATACTGAAGAACAGGGAATTCAAGATTTTTCAATTACGACACAGGAACATCATGAAGGTAAAGCAGCCCTTTCATTGGATGTACACCTTGATGATAGTATTTCACATTTAAAAACCGGCATGGTAAATGTCATGCTGCCAGGAAATATGGAAAATCGCAGCATTAGTTTTCAAATCAAATTACCGCCTGAAGCATCCGGTCACCGATCTTTCCCCAACGGAGTGCAAATATTCGTGAAAGATTTCAAATATCGTTGCCAGATGTCACAATGGCAAAATATTGGTGAAAATGGCATTCATACCAACCAATGGAAAGAAATCTCTTTTCGTCCAACATCTTCTGGTTTAAACGCAGGTTATACGCAGGAAAATTTCGATCCTACCCGAATCATTCTTGTAGGCATAAAAATCGCTTCCGGAGAAAACAAAAAACCCGGCATTTATACCAGTATCCCATTTCAGGAAAAAATTTATATTGATTCAATTCATATTACTCGTGCAAAGCCTATAATACCAACATCTGACAATGTATTTCAATTTAATCAACTTACCAATGAATTACAAACAATAAAACCATTTGGCTATGGCCCCTTTTTCAATATTGATCCTGACTGGGGCGCAAATGCATGGCATAAAGATGATATATCTGTTTCAGAGGAAAAGTCCATTATGATTGATTCGGATTTTACTGCGGAAACCTGTCTGACAATTACTACTGACAGTGGCACAATGATGCAATGTGATGGCAAAAACAAAGGTTATATTGGCGCTGAAATTAAACCTTCCATTGATATCAGCAATAAAGATCATCGCATTGTTCGGGCAGAACTTCGATTCGACCCACCAGTACCGCCCGAAAATATCATCGCAAATATATTTGTATTTGATAATCGTGATGCCGGCGACTGTATGTCAGATAATGACTGTTACTGGTATCGCAGTGAAAATATCCCTGTTGGTGGTAAGGTTGTCAATGAAATTACATTTAATCTTGATCATCCGGATCATTTTTATGATCAACCAAAAAATTCACCACCTGAATCATTCCTTACTTTTGATGATATCCATTCTGGTTCATTAAAAAATATATTGAAAGTCGGCATTCAACTATATGCGAATCAACCCTATAGTGGCAAAATATTTCTTGATAATATGACCATCGGCGGAACAGAAAAGCAACATCAGTTCACCAATTTAAATAAAGGATTTGTTGTCAGAAATAAGGCTGGATTTGAATGTTCAGGAATACCATTTCGATTTGCCGGTGCAAACAATTACTATCTGTTTTACAAATCCCACTATATGATTGATGATATCATGAAAACAATGAAAGAAAATAATATCAATGTGCTAAGGACCTGGGGCTTTGCTGATGGCAAGGCAAAATACTCTAAAGACAATGATAATTTAACGCCAAACGGTAATGAAGGCAGTTCATTTCAACCAGAACCAGGGTTGTTTTATGAACCTGCATTTAAAAATTTTGATTATGTAGTCAAAACTGCTGGTGAGCATGGAATCCGCTTAATTATCCCCCTTGTCAATTATTGGTCGGACATTGATACCATTTCAGGACAAAATGCATATGGCGGGATGGCACAATATCTGGAATGGTGTGGCATTTCGCCTGAATATGAAAATGGGGAAATCATCAATAAAGATATGTTTTATTCTAATGAATGCGCCAAAAACTATTATAAAGCATATATCAAATATATGCTTGACAGGGTTAACACATTGACTGGCATTGCTTATAAAAATGATCCGACCATTTTGGCCTGGGAACTGGCAAATGAACCCAGATGCCATTATACTCATAAAGAATATTGTTCTCAAAATGAAGTTTACCAATGGGTTTCGGAAATGAGTGCATTTATCAAACAAAATGATCCCAATCACATGGTTGGTGTAGGGGATGAAGGTTTACTCAATCAGTCTGAAAAGAATGATGACTATTACAATGGTCACTTTGGAATAGATTGGGAAAAAAATTTATCTGCTGAATCAATAGATTTTGTAACAGTCCATCTATATCCAGACCACTGGGAAAGAGATATTGAATGGTCTGAAAACTGGATAAACGATCATATTTTGATCGCTGAAAAACATGAAAAACCGATTATCTTTGAAGAATTTGGTATCATGGCTGACAGTGATTATGATAGAGATCAAACCTATAAACGTTGGATATACTTATTTGAGCAGGCATATAATCAATCGGTTGATGGTGATTTGTTCTGGATGCTTGCCGGAAAAGTCAATGGTGAAAAAGAAGAGCATAAATTGATTCAGGGAAAATATTACTATAAAGATTATGATCACTTTTCTTTATGGGAAACCTCTGACACACTATCACTCATCTCCAATCATAGTAATTGCATGAAAAATGAGAACAATTGCCTGTCTAAACCATCAGAAATTAATAATCCACTCCCCTATATTAATGGTGTTTCATTGACCGGGTGGAATCAAAATGTATATTTCAAAGACATTGCGTTAGACCAACTGGTTTACGATAATGTCAACTGGGTTGCAATAAATGCCTGGTTTTTTCAGGACGATATCCATTCCAATGAAATGTATAAGGGGGAAAAAACACCAAGTGATAACTCACTGATCGACGCGATTAACGATGCCCACAACCGGGGGATAAAAGTTTTTTTAAAAGTGAATCTTGATTCCAATGATAACAAATACAGGGGGCTTATTGAGCCAAATAATGTTGACCTCTGGTTTTCTAACTATCAGTCTATGATGGTAGAATATGCGAAGATTGCACAAGATACGCATGTGGAATTATTTTCTGTTGGATGTGAATTCAATTTTCTTTCTGACAATGATTTTCGTGATCATTGGATGTCTGTTATTAAAGCAGTCAAAGAGCAATATTCGGGGAAACTGATTTATTCTGCCAACTGGGATGAATATAAAAATGTGTGTTTTTGGGATTTAGTGGATTTTATCGGCATTGATGCATATTTTCCGTTGAATAAGCATAACGATGTCAGCAGACAAGACATTTTTAACAATTGGACAGATAGTAATGCCACCTACCATAAAGGCAAAAATTGGTTTAAAGAAATTGATGAATTTCGTCTGGAAAATAATAAGTCTGTAATTTTTACAGAAATTGGTTATTCTTCAGCCAACGGTGCTGCTGATACTCCCTGGTCAAATACGTTGACTGAGCATAACGAAACAATTCAGGCCAATTGTGTAGCAGGTACGCTTGATTTCTGGTCACAGTTTGACTGGTTCAAAGGACTTTTTTTGTGGGAAATGAAGGCTGATTTATCAGATCATGAAATCAATACAGGCAATACTCATATTATCAATGGAAAACTGGTGGAGACAATAATTCGTCAAATTTTTGCTGATCCTGAACTTGCCACCTCGGACAATTTTATACCAACTCCTTTCTCTCCAGGTAATCATCAGGTATTTCCTTCTGTTACGACATTTAGCTGGTCTTATACTACACCGCCCGCTACCAACAATTATAAATGGGAAAACAATAGCACAGACGGATGGTATCCGGATACCTATGAAGATTCAAAGGCGTTTCTTGAAACAATTTTTACAACAGAGCGTGTACATACCGGATCAGGTGCTTTAAAGTGCCATCTTAAATTAAGAGAAAATGTCTATGGATATGAACAAGGAATCTTGTGGGTTGATCTTTCGAAACCTGTAAACCTGAGTGGAAAAACAATATCTGTTGCTTTATGGATTCCAGACAGCCTGGTAAATTCGCAAAAATCTAATGGTGTCCAACTGGCATTCAAGGATCATCAATGGGTTTATGTGGATACTAAATGGCAAAACATTACTAAAGGGAATCAGTGGAAAGTATTTCAGGCAAGTTTGCCATCAGATATCAATTACACTGATGGAGCGGATGTCACACAAATTAAACATTTGGGGATTAAAATAGGTGCAGGAGATGGCAGTCAGGTTGATTTTGATGGATATATCTATGTTGACGATTACCTGTTTGAATCAGAACCACCGGTAACATATCACCTTCAAGTGTCAGCTGACACTTTGTTTTCCAACATGTTAATCAACAAACAGGATTTGACAACAATTTATTATCAAACAGGCCGACATTTTGAGTCGGGTAAAACTTATTATTGGCGTGTACGATCACAAATAGCAGATAACTGGAATGAATGGTCAAAAGTAGCTGACTTTACAATATATCAGGCTGAATCTGAAGATACATGTAAACCACCTGTTTTTGGAGATTGGATCATTTCTCAAAGCTGTACCATGAAAACATCGGCAAGCGCTCCTGCTAATGTGCGCGTTCAATCAATCAGTGTGTTGACATTGCCTGATGGAGTGGTATTGGATATTGATCTGAATAAATATAGTTTAACTGTGGAAAAAGGCAGCGGTGTTTTGATTAAAAATGGTGCCACAATCAAATAGTTGCACAAAAGTATTATTTGTTTTTAATTTAAAATTTTAAGGAGGTATAAATGAGAATAATTATTACAGCAATGCTTTCATTATTAATTTTTATGTGTTCATATGCTGGAGCAAATCTAAATGATGGACTCATAGCTCTATATACATTTGATGGCCATTACCAGGATAAAAGTGGAAATCATAAACATGGTGCATGTGATGGTGAATCATGTCCTGATTTTACAGCTGGAAAATACTATAAAGCCGGGTACTTTGACGGTGCTGATAAAATATTGACCGGGATTGAAAGATCTTCAGTCAGTGATATGACAATATGTGCCTGGTATAAATATCAAGGTGAACTTAATGCTGATTATAGCGCTCTGTTTGGAAACTCTAATGGCTCTTTTTTTGTAGGTAAACAATCTGGAAATGCCGATATTTCAGTACAAGATGGCACTGGTATTCCAAACTTTGTTACAGAAACAGATGCATGGGATGGAAGCTGGCACCATATGTGTTATATGCGGCGTGAGAGCATAAGCAAAATTGGATCATTATTTATTGATGGAAAAAGGATTGCTGAGGCTTCCTTTTCGGGAACTAATGGAGAACTATTTATTGGATATGAAAACGATCATCGACAATATTACTTTAAAGGAGTTATTGATGACGTTCGTATTTACAATCGAGGTTTATCTGAAATAGAAATAAACAATCTTTATCAAAACGAACCTCCAAATGCAGCTATTATACAAAATACTGCTGTATATAACAATATATTAACATTAGATGCCTCTAAATCATTTGATAATGATGGCACGATACATTTATATGAGTGGTATTTGAGATGTAGAGGAAATAGCGACCTTGATATCATTACTAATGGAATTACTGCTAAAATAATGAACCTGCAACCAGGCTTTTATGATGCAAACTTGATAGTTATGGACAATAGCGGTGCCACCTCAAGCTCTGATTTTATCATTTTTTCAGGCATTGGAATTTTAGGTGATATAAATTATGATGGTAAAATTGGTTTAGAGGAAACCATTTACTCTCTACAAAAAAATTCAGGTATAGATTGATATTCTATATATTTTTGAAAATTTTTCATAATATATAAGCTCAGAACTTCTGACATAGCATACATATCAGGAGATCTGAAGTTATACGATAATGTAATTTCTTTCTTTAATTTTAAATTTAATCAATAATATTTGGAGGAATAAAATGAAAAAGACTTTTTTATTAATATTGATAGTATTTTTCTTAAATACAGTTAACATATTTGCTGATTCTTTAAATGAAGGATTAGTGGCTTATTATCCATTCAATGGAAACGCAGACGATGAAACTGGAAATGGTTATGATGGAGAAGTGTTCGGAGCAAAACTAACAGAAGATAGGTTTGGTAACTCCAATCAAGCTTATTCTTTCGATGGTATAAATGATTATATTGATATTTCATCCCTTGAGATCTTTGGAACTGTTACTGTCAGTGCCTGGATTAGCAACTATCAAAATAACGATACTGACAATTTCTCTGGTTCAATCATTTTGGCTGATCAGAGTTATCATCTGTTAGTTGGTTCAGAGAATTTAGTACAGGTATTTACAAAAGCAGGCAAAGATTGTGGCTCAACCTGGAACAATTGGGACAATGGAGGACTGTCTTATCAGGATATGAATGTTTTTAATGGCAATTGGCATAACATTGTTTGGTCAAGAGATAGCTCTGGTAACGAATCTCTATATATTGATGGTATTAAGAAAGCCTTTGCAAATTATAGTTCTGGAACTTACCCAAGTTGCTCTTGTGGAAAATTTATTGGTATTGCTAAATCAAAATGTTCTGGCACGATATGGGGCTATTCCACAGGTAATATTGATGACATTAGAATTTACAATCGTGTACTTTCAGAATTTGACATCCAGCAGCTTTATAATTCTCCTGATCAAAATCCTGAAATAAAAGACTCAGACAATGATGGTGTTCCCGATCAATGGGATGATTGCGAAAATACTGCACAGAATTCATGGGTGAACAAAAATGGTTGCCAAAATGACAATTCTATCATTCAAGGAGATTTTGATAGTGATGGAAAGCTAAGCATTAAAGACATTCTTATTTCTTTTCAAACAATATCAGGTATTGTTGTTCCAATATCAAATAAAACAGTTAGTATTAGTTGCTTTAACTTAAATCAAATGCCTGATGGGGATATCTGTATTGGAAAATGCTTTTGATATTTATTTACTCATAAAAAGCCATAAAAATTTTTTTTGAGTGTTCAAAAAGCACCAGAACTAATTCAACTGATCATACTCAGTATAACTAACTGATAAAAAATAACAGTTACGTGATTCTGAAAATGACAGACCTCGGTTTAATCATGTTTGTAATAACCAGTCAATCAACCGGACGGTTCAAAACAATGTTCCGCTTCGCTTCACATTGTTTTGAACCGCCGGTTATTTCCGCGTTATACTCGTAAACTTGGGACGTTGAAGATTGAAACAAAACGTATTTATTGCTATAAAGTTTGTTTTGCAATATTATTTAAAAGGGATAAAAACTGAGTATCCACGCAACTGGTTATTTGATATTT
>Ga0272440_1003323_pt1 | contig 12076 bp, 10 predicted proteins | sample SSMMMBAug17_FD_192440 | JGI IMG/M metagenome (GOLD analysis project Ga0272440, IMG submission 192440) | Marine sediment archaeal communities from Little Sippewissett salt marsh, Falmouth, MA, United States - SSM-MMB-Aug17 | ecosystem: Environmental > Aquatic > Marine > Wetlands > Sediment ... | reverse complement strand
GGGGGTTAGGGGGGTGTTCGTATTAGAATTACCAACGCATAACACCCCCCTAACCCCCCTCAAGGGGGGAACTTGGACTCGGCAAAGTGTTAACTAAGAAATGAAAGATGCCGATAATTTAAATTCCGGCCATTTTGGTTACACTCAATTCATTTCCCCTAAACTGTACATACGCCCTTTTCCAATAATTCCTTCGCATGTGATATTATAGATTAGCTTCAGCAATTCTAATTATTTCCAGTGTATATGTAAAGCAACAATCCATTGTATTCGCCTTATCATTAAACCTTGACAATATACCCAATTATTGTTTTATTATTCTGTTTTAAATCTTATCCAATCTCAAATAAATAATGATCTTAATTTGAGACAAAAATATAACAAAAACCACAAGGAGGATCAAAAAAAATGGCAAAAAAAATCGTAATGGCATTAGATCAAGGAACAACCAGTTCGAGAACGATTCTTTATAATGAAAATGGTGATGTTATTACTTCAGCAAGTGAAGAGTTTCCCTGTTTATATCCAAAACCAGGCTGGGTTGAACAGGTTCCAGATGATTTGTGGCGCACCCAGAAAAATACAATGGACGCAGCTTTGCAAAAGGCAAACCTTTCATATGGTGATATAACCGCAATTGGTATTACGAATCAACGAGAAACAGTCATTGCCTGGAATAAAGAGACAGGGGAACCTGTTCATAATGCCATTGTATGGCAATGCCGGCGGACAGCAGAATATTGTGATCAATTAAAAGATGAAAAATTTGATGCTGTTATCAAAGAAAAAACTGGGCTTGTGACTGATGCCTATTTTTCAGGCACTAAAATGCGTTGGATCCTTAGAAATGTTGAATCTGCCAGAGAATTGGCCAGACAGGAAAAGCTTCTTTTTGGCACGGTTGATACATGGCTTATATGGAAATTGACCAATGGGATAACACACGCCACTGATGTCAGTAATGCCAGTCGAACAATGATTTACAATATTCGTGACTTAAAATGGGATAAAGAATTATTGGAGAAGATGAGCATTCCTGTTGAAACCTTGCCTGAAGTCAAACCTTCCTGTGGAATTATTGGTGTAACAGATAAATCATTATTTGGCAGTGAAGTCCCCATTGCCGGTGTTGCAGGGGATCAACAGGCCGCTTTATTTGGCCAATGTTGTTTTGAAGAAGGGATGACCAAAAACACCTATGGCACTGGCTGCTTTATGATGATGAACACTGGCAATAAAGTCATTCAATCTGATCAGGGGCTTTTAACAACGATTGCATGGCAGGTAGGCGATCAAGTAACCTATGCGCTGGAAGGGTCAGTGTTTATTGCTGGTGCCCTTATGCAATGGATGCGAGATGGATTGGACTTTTTTACTGATGTCAAAGATACTGAAACCATGGCTACCTCAGTTGACTCTACTGATGGTGTTTATATTGTTCCGGCTTTTGTGGGGCTGGGCGCACCATATTGGGATCCTTATGCCAGAGGCACTATCGTCGGGCTTACGCGGGGGACGACCAAAAACCATCTGGTTCGGGCCGGGCTTCAGTCTCTGGCATATCAGTCTTATGATTTATTAATTGCAATGGCGAAAGATTCCGGGGTCAATCTGAAATCATTGAAAGTTGATGGTGGCGCATGCGCAAATAATTATCTTTGCCAGTTTCAAGCAGATATCCTTGGTATCAATGTTAGCCGTCCCAAAATCATAGAAACCACTGCAATGGGAGCCGCATTTCTTGCTGGTATCGCAACTGGCGTTTGGAAAGATACACAATCGGTCGCCTCTATCTGGAAAGAAGATCGTTCTTTTTCACTTCAAAGATCTCAAGAAAAGGTAGATCAATGCTTGAAAGGATGGCATAAAGCTGTTGGAAAATCGAGAGGCTGGGTGGATAAATGATGAACTTTTTTTGCGCTTTCCTAATCTTAAATTCTGGAGGATGATATGATTGACAAAAAACAAATTAAAGAAAAAAGTATAGACCCAACTGTTCATCAAATGCTGGAAAGAGCTGCATCTCTTGGCATCGAGACAGCTTGGGATCGATATGAAGCCATGCAGCCATTATGTGGTTTTGGTGAACTGGGTGTATGCTGTCGTAATTGTAATATGGGGCCTTGCCGCATAAGCCCTTTTGAAGATGCCGGCCCCCAAAAAGGGATTTGCGGTGCGACTGCCGATATCATCGTTGCCAGGAATCTGATTCGGATGATTGCTGCCGGCGCAGCAGCACATTCCGATCATGGGCGTGATCTGGCACATACTCTCTTGATGACTGCTGAAGGCAAAAGCAGCGGATATGAAATTAAAGACCAGGAAAAACTAAAAGCATTGGCCACTGAATATCATATTCCGATTACTGACAGAAAAAAGGAAGACATTGCCCTGGATCTTGCAAAAGCAGTATATGCCGAATTTGGTAGACAAGAAGGTTTCTTACAATTTACAAGAAGAGCGCCTGAGAAGAGAATAAAACGCTGGCAAAAATTCGGAATTGATCCAAGAGGCGTTGATAGAGAAATTGTAGAAATCATGCATCGTACGCATATCGGTGTGGATAATGATCCGGTTAATCTGATTCTTCAAGGGCTGAAAGCATCCATTGCCGATGGGTGGGGCGGATCAACCATTGCGACAGAAATTTCAGATGTATTGTTTGGCACGCCTGCGCCTGTTCGCTCTCAGGCAAATCTTGGCGTTTTGAAGGAAGATCACGTCAATATTATTGTCCATGGTCATGAACCTGTTTTATCTGAAATGATTGTTGCGGCTGCCGGTGAAACAGATCTAATAAATCTTTCCCAGAAAAATGGTGCAACAGGAATTAATGTCACAGGTATTTGTTGTACTGGAAATGAAATTTGCATGCGTCATGGTATTCCCATGGCTGGAAATTTCTTGCAGCAGGAACTGGCAATCATTACTGGCGCTGTTGATGCAATGATTGTTGATGTTCAGTGCATTATGCCATCACTTGGCCCCATTAGCGAGTGTTTTCATACCAAAATAATTTCCACATCACCCAAAGCAAAATTTCCATCAGCCACACATATTGATTTTCATGAGGAACATGGCATTGAAACAGCCAGAAAAATTGTTCGAACAGCGATTGAAAACTATACCAATCGAAATCCAGAAAAGGTCATGATTCCTGATCAAAAAACTGATTGCATGGTGGGGTTCAGCACAGAAGCCATTATCAATGCATTGGGCAAAACATCCGATCCACTGATTGATGCCATTAAGACTGGAAGTGTAAAAGGAATTGCTGGCGTGGTGGGGTGCAATAATCCCAAAATTAAACATGATCATGGCCATGTTGCTCTGGTAAAAGAATTGATAAAAAACAATGTACTGGTTGCGACAACAGGTTGCAATGCGATGGCTTGCGCCAAGGAAGGCCTTCTATTGCCTGAATCTGCTGAAATGGCAGGCGATGGGCTCAAAGCTGTCTGCCATCAATTGGGGATTCCGCCGGTGCTTCATATGGGATCATGCGTGGATATCAGTCGTATATTGACCTTGTGTGCAGTCATTGCAAATAAACTTGATGTGGATATCAGTGATTTACCAGTAGCAGGCGCAGCGCCGGAATGGATGAGTGAAAAAGCGGTCAGTATCGGGGCATATGTTGTTTCATCGGGCATCTATACTGTGCTTGGTACTGTTCCCCCTGTTCTTGGGGGAAAATTAGTGACTGAAGTATTGACAAAAACTGCAAAGGATGTTGTTGGCGCAACATTTGCGGTTGAAACAGATCCGGTAAAAGGGGCATCATTAATGATTGCTCATATAGACAAGAAACGCGAAGCACTTGGTATCTAGATGAATCTTTCCTATGAAAGGAGTTATTATGCAACAGCAAAAAGAAATTTTTGTTAAAATTGACCGGTGCGTGGGATGTCGTTCTTGTACGATTGCATGTGCAGTCGCACATTCAGAAAGCCACTCATTGTTTGGCGCTATTTCTGAAAAACCAATGCCTAAAAGCTGTGTTTATGTTGAATGGGTTCCGCCTGACAGGAAAGTCCCGCTGGTCTGCCGCAATTGTGATGAGGCACCCTGCATGTCTGCCTGTATCTGCGGTGCAATCACCCGAAATGAACAGGGAATGCTGATAACTGATAGGGATAAATGTATTGGATGTTGGACATGTGTCATGGTATGTCCATATGGTGTGATTGGACGTCATGAGGAAACACATAAAGCATATCGATGTGACAGGTGTCCGGATAGAGATATCCCAGCTTGTGTTGAAGCCTGTCCCACAAAGGCAATGATTTATGAGACTGTTGAATCCTATTCTGAATCCATGAGAAAGCATGCATCTATAGAGATCTCACGTTCGGACAAGGGATAATCATTATGAAAGGTTTCAAATATTTGATTGTAGGTGCGAGTGCAGCAGGAATGGCTGCTGCACATACCATCCGCCAATGTGATCAGGAAGGTTCCATTGGCATTTTTACTGATGAAATTGATCCACCTTACTTTAGACCGCTTATTCCTTTTCTGATTTCAGGAAAGAAAAAAGCATCGGATATGTTTATGGATGGCACTGGCCTATATGTTGAAAAAGATATTGTTATTAATTCAGGAAATCAGGTAACTACTTTGAATATCAATGAAAAAAAGATTGGTTTATCTAATTGCGCATCAGTGTCCTGGAATAAAATTCTTCTTGCAACTGGCAGCCGCCCTTTCATGCCAAAAAAGATCGAAGGACTGAATACGCAAGGCGTTTTTGCCCTCAGGAGTCTTTCTGATGCGCGTCAAATGGCCAAAATGGTTGACCAATCAAAGCATGCAATCATGCTAGGCGGTGGCATTCTCAATTTAAAAACAGCATTTGCGTTGCTTGAAAAAGGGCTGAAAGTTACACTGATTGTTTATTCGCCTGAAGTTCTTTCTCAACTGATGGAACCTGATGACGCATCATTAATTCGAAAAGCATTGAATGAAGTGGGGCTTAAAATTATTACCGGAGTCAATGCAACAGCCATTCATTCGGAAAAAGGAAAAGTGAAAGGCATCTTATTGGATAATGGTGTGGACTTGCCCTGTGAAATGGTATGTGTGGGAAAGGGGGTAAAGCCAAATGTGGAGTTTCTTGAAAATACGCAGTTGACTTTAAATGAGGGGATCGTTGCAGACATTTATACCGCATGCAATATCCCCGATGTTTATACCGCTGGTGATGTAGCGGTTACATTTGATCCGGTAACTGGCGCATCCATGAAAACAGCACTCTGGACGAATGCTGTGGAAATGGGACGTTGTGCCGGCAAAAATATGGCGGGTATCAAAACCGCATACAGCGGGACATTGGGCATACTAAATGCCACGCAAGTGGCAAATGTTCCATTTGTATCAATGGGCACTGTTCATACAGATCAGACAGATTTTCAAGTATTCAGGCATCGTACAGATAAAAGCTATCGAAAACTGGTATTTCGTGCTGATGGGAATCAACTGCTGGGTGCTGTTTTTGTGGGTAACATTCAAAATGCGGGTTTGTATCGCTATGTCATTCGTGAAAAAATGAAGATTGATCATATCAAGTCATATATAATTGATCATCAATTGCATTATGGACATTTTGGAATGCGCAAAAAATGATTGAAAAAAAATTTTATTCAAGAAATATTTGACGAATTTTTTATTTTGAAGTATGTCAGCGTAACACAAATAACAGTAAATCATATCAAGTGAATGATCAGACAATCAATTGAAACAATAACGTTCTAATTTTTATAAGAAATTGATGAGGAGGAAAAATTTTGATCGCAACAGCTTATGCAATGGCAGCAGATGGTGGCGCAGCCGGACAGGCCAATGGTTTTACTGCGCTGCTTCCAATGATTATTATTTTTGCAATTTTTTATTTTTTGTTGATACGCCCCCAACAAAAAAAGGCCAAAGAACATCGCGCAATGATTGATCGCCTGAAACAGGGAGATCGTGTTATTACAAGCGGCGGTATTTATGGAAAAGTAACCAATGTCAATGATCCGGAAACAATCACATTGGAAATCGCTGATAGAGTACGTGTCAAATGTGTGCGTTCAAATGTCAGTGTGATGATCAATGAACAAAAGGCAAACTTGCCATCATCCGGACACGCTGATAAATAGCAAGTTATTCTTGTGATTTTTTTAAAGAAAGGAATAAGACCTTGAAAAACATATCACCACGAACCATCATTATTTTATTGGTTCTTTTTGGTTCATTGCTTTATGTGTTGCCATCGTTTCATATTGATGTCTGGCCCCATAAAAAAATTAATCTGGGGCTTGATTTGCAAGGTGGCATGCATCTGGTTTTGGAGGTAGAGGCAGAAAAAGCGGTCGAAAGCACCATTGAACGAATGGGCAATGACCTTCGACGCGAAATGAAAACCAATCATATCAAATTTGCAGATTTGCAACGACGTGCATTTCAGCTTCATCTAAAGGTATTGGGTACTGAAAGCATCGATAAATTTAACAAGGTGCTGGATGATGACTTTCCGGAATTTAGAATTGCATCTCGTAAGCAAGATGCCGAACAGTTATCAATTATTTTGGATTTACCGAATAGCGATGTCCTGGAGATCAAGAAAAAAGCCTCTGAGCAGGCACTTGAAACAATCCGAAATCGAATTGATGAATTTGGTGTTTCCGAACCTGATATCCGACGACAGGGTGAACGTCGCATCCTGGTACAATTACCGGGTGTCAAAGATCCTCGTCGGGCCAAAGATTTAATTGGAAAAACCGCCTTGCTAGAATTCAAACTGGTTGATGATAAACATTCTGTTGAGGAAGCGATCAAAGGAAAAACGCCCCTGGGCACAGAAATCCTGTATCAGGTCGTAGAAAATCGTCAAACGCGACGCATGTCAAAAACGCCTTATCTGGTGGAAAAGCGGACCACGCTGACCGGTGAATATTTAACCGATGCACGTGTCAATATTGATTCTCAATATAATGAGCCATATGTATCTATTAAATTTGATAAAAAGGGTGCGCGTTTGTTTGAGCGCATTACAGAATCCAATGTGCAACGTCGATTAGCAATTGTTCTGGATAACAAAATTCATTCTGCACCAGTTATTCAAGAGCGAATATCCGGTGGTGAAGCCCGAATTACTGGCAGTTTCACCCACGAGGAAGCTCATGATCTGGCCATCGTGCTTCGTGCCGGCGCATTGCCTGCACCGGTTCATATTCTTGAAGAACGTACTGTGGGACCATCACTGGGAAAAGATTCCATTCGCAAAGGTCTTTCATCGATGATCATTGGTGGTATATTGGTGATCATATTTATGGTTATTTATTATCGTGTCGCGGGTTTGATTGCAGATCTTGCCCTTGCACTCAATATCGTTCTAATTGCAGCCGGACTGGCTGGCTTTCAGGCGACCCTGACACTCCCGGGCATCGCTGGAATTATTTTAACCATTGGTATGGCTGTTGATGCAAACGTCTTGATTTTTGAGCGGATTCGTGAAGAATTGCGCGTGGGAAAATCACCACTGGCAGCGGTTGATGCCGGTTACAACAAAGCGACATTGACCATCCTTGATGCCAATGTGACCACCTTGATAGCGGCTGTCGTTTTATTTCAATTTGGCACAGGCCCGGTAAAAGGATTTGCCGTGACACTCAGCTTAGGGGTTATTGCCTCTTTGTTTACATCCTTGATCGTGTCTCGTCAAATTTTTGATTCATTATTGATTAATCGTCAGCTAAGGAGTTTGAGTATATAATGCAATTCATTCAACCAGATATAAACATAGATTTTATTGGCAAAAGATTTATCGGCTTTTCATTATCCGCAACATTGATATTGATCAGTCTTTTATCATTGCTCTTGCATGGTGGGCCCAAGTATGGAATCGATTTTGCCGGCGGTACCTTGATTCAAATCAAATTCAATACCCCCACAACAGTTGATACAATAAAGGATGCGCTCAAGCCTGTTGGGATAAAAGGTGCATCAATTCAACAGTATGGTGAAACCGCTAACAACGAATTTCTTGTTCGGGCAGATATTGCCTATAAAAAACTTGAAGGTCTGTCTGAAAAGGTTCAACAGGCTTTGATTCAGGCGGTTTCAGATGATTCTGACGTCCACCAATCCAGTCAGACATCAGAAAAAACATCAGCGACAAGCGAAACCGCAGCAGCCACCCAGACAACACAAACAGTATCTCAGGATGTGACACAGGCGCAATCCGAGCAAACAACTTTACCGGCTGAAGTTCGCCGAATTGAAATGGTTGGCCCACAAGTGGGTAAAGATTTACGTGAAAAGGCATTAATGGCCATGTTTTTTGCCCTGCTATTCATTACGATTTATATTTCCGGTCGTTTTGAGTTTAAATGGGTTGTTAGTGCTGCTATGGCTGGCGGTTTGATGGGAGGCGTTTATTTAATACAATCGTTGGGAATCAGTATGCCCTTTTTAATTGTTTTTGCGCTCATTCTGGCAATGATTCTGTTTTGGTGGTTACGATTGCAATATGCAATGGGTGCGATTACAGCACTGATCCATGATGTTATGATTACTGTGGGAATATTTTCACTATTTGGTAAAGAATTTACCCTGCCGATTATTGCTGCATTATTGACCATTATTGGTTACTCGCTCAATGATACGATTATTGTATTTGATCGGATTCGTGAAAATTCAAGAAAACTCACCCGAGATTCCTTTGATATTGTTATCAATAAAAGTATTAACGAAACACTGAGTCGAACCATATTGACATCATTGACAACATTAATTGTTGTGCTGATACTATTCCTCTTTGGTGGTGGCATTATTCATGATTTTGCATTTGCCATGATTATTGGCGTTTTGATTGGTACGTATTCATCAATTTTTGTGGCCAGTCCGATATTGCTTCTCTGGAAATTGCAAAAATAATTTGTGAAACTGTCGTGGTGTAAATGTCATGACAGTTTCAGCAAATATCCTTTTTGCAGTTAATAAAAATATTTTCCAGCATTATTAATGAGGAACTTAATTTTTGAGTATTCCTGAATGGAATTATGAAATGGATCACATCCTGCCCTGGCTAATTTTAAAAAATATTCCTGGAATTGGAAATCATCTTTTCAAACGATTACTGGATCAGTGGAAATCGCCTGAAACCATTTTGCAGCAACCCATAGCGGAGTTGGCATCAATTCAGGGGGTATCAGAAAATCTTGCACATGCGATTGGCAAAAAGTCGCCCACAATAAATGCAAAAAAAGAAATTGAACGTGCCAGACAATTAGGAATCAATATCCTGAGTATAAATGATGAACAATATCCGCCCCTGCTCAGACAATTGCCTGATCCACCACCAGTTTTATATGTTTATGGTCAATTGATACCATCAGATACAAGTGTCGCCATTGTCGGCTCGCGAAATTCAACCCCCTATGGTGAAACAATCACCCGAACATTGGCACAAGATCTGGCAAATAATCAGATAACCATTGTCAGCGGAATGGCCAGGGGCATTGATACATCAGCGCATAAAGGGGCATTGGATGCCAATGGACGAACAGTTGCGGTAATGGGCTGTGGATTGGAAACTGTTTATCCAGCTGAAAACAAGGCCTTATTCCATTCCATTGCCAAAAACAATGGCGCTGTTATTTCTGAATTTTCTATGGGCGCAAGACCAGAGGCGTATCATTTTCCAAGCCGCAATCGTATCATTAGTGGCATGAGCATGGGCACCATTGTGGTAGAGGCAGGCAATAAAAGCGGTTCTTTGATTACAGCGCGTCTGGCCCTGGAGCAAAATCGTCAGGTTTTTGCAGTGCCCGGACAGGTCCATTCTCAAATGACTGAAGGCACACATCGTTTGATCAAGCAAGGCGCCAAACTCATTGAAAATGCACAGGATGTGCTTGAGGATTTGGGGCCATTTTTAAACGCGCACCTACAGGTGCTGCCTGAGAAAAAAATGTCATCAAGGGAAAAGGACGTACCGCCAATGGATTCAATTGAAAAATTGATATGGGAGCAATTGACAATTGACCCGAAATATATTGATGATATTCAGCATCAAATGGATATTACCTCAAGCGATCTATCAGTACAGTTACTTCAAATGGAAATGAAAGGTCTTGTTGAACAACATCCAGGGAAACGTTTTTCAAGAGGGATTTTATAATGAATCAACAAATAATGCCCTTAAAAGTTATGGAACAAATATTCAATTCACTTCAGGTATCGAACGAGACATTACTCAATGAGATGGCAATGTTACTGGCACATCAACAGTTGTCTGAATATATCATGGAAATTGAATATTACGAAAAAAAATATAACCAGCAATTTCAGTCTTTTGACAAAGTGTTTAGAAAGACAAATGCCTCTTATGAACTCGAAAATGACTGGATGAGCTGGAAGTTTGCAATAGGCAGCAGAGATTACTGGCAGGATCTTTTGCTAAAGGTCAAGCTATGATTCTGGATATTGTCAAAAAATATAAGCCGATAATAAAAACTTTTGCGATTCAAAAATTTAAGAAAGTTCGAAATGCGTATCAATTAATGTGCAAAATTTCATTTGTTAATCATTCAGAGTTGTATATTAAGGACTATCTGTTTCTTGATGGAACAAGAAAATATTCCTTTCATTGGCAAAATGATCGCAAAGAATGCATTATTCGATGGGACAATGCGCCACATCATCAAAATAAAGTATCAACTTTTCCCTTCCATCAACATATGGGAAAAGATGAAATCATTGAGGAATCAAAACCAATGAGAATCGAAAACATTTTTAATTATATTCATTCCGAAATAACTTAGGATTTTTTTTCAAAGCTTTCCTTAAGGAACGTTCTGAAAATAACTTCCCCATTATTGATATTGTTCGTTTTGGGGTAATTGTACTGTAGAGACGTAGCATGCTACGTCTCTACACGAACTTATTTTTTTGTACGATCAAGAAAAATGAGGATGTTATTTTCAAAGCTTTCCTTAAGCAATAGAAATAAAGGATTGAACCATGAATGATAAACCACTGGTAATCGTCGAGTCACCAACAAAAGTCAAAACAATCAAGAAATATCTGGGCAATCAATATAATGTGACCTCAACCATGGGACATATCAAAGATTTGCCCAAAAAAGAGCTTGGCATTGACATTGATAATGGATTCGCACCAAACTATATTACGATTCCAGACAAAAAAAAGGTGATTCGTGAACTGAAACAAAAAGCAGGCAATGCAACTGATATCTATCTCGCCCCTGACCCTGACCGCGAGGGAGAGGCCATTGCCTGGCATACAGCTGATATTTTAAAGAAAAAAAATCGAAATTTTCATCGCGTTTTATTTCACGAATTGACGAAAAATGCCATTCTTGAGGCAATCAAATCGGCAGAAAAATTAAATGCGAATAAATTTGAGGCGCAACAGGCAAGACGCATTTTGGATCGTCTGGTTGGATATCAAATATCGCCGATTTTATGGCGAAAAGTAAAACGTGGGCTGAGTGCAGGTCGGGTGCAATCTGTGGCTGTTAGAATTATTGTTGAGCGAGAGCGCGCAATCCAGGCCTTTGAGCCTGAAGAATACTGGACAATTACCGCCATGTTGATTGCTGATAATGAACCGCCCGCATTTCAGGCCCGATTGACCCGAATTTCCAACAAAAAAGCGCAAATTACAAATGGAGAACAGGCCAAGACAGTTGTCAGTGATCTTGAAAAAGCGACATTTAATGTATCAAAAATTTTGCGAAAAACAATCAAAAGAAATCCATTGCCACCATTCATTACCAGTACATTGCAACAGGAAGCCAGTCACAAGCTGCGGTTTACAACCAAAAAAACAATGGTTATTGCGCAACAGTTGTATGAAGGCATCGAAATTAATGGCGAACCCTTTGGATTAATAACTTATATGAGAACAGATTCCACAAGAATTGCCAATGAAGCGGCTCATGAGGCCATGCAGTGGATTGATCAAAATTATGGCCCGGATTACACAATCGATAAACCCCGATTTTTCAAAAACAAGAAAAAAGCCCAGGATGCGCATGAGGCCATCCGGCCAACATCAGTATATAAAA
>Ga0272440_1003322_pt1 | contig 12078 bp, 6 predicted proteins | sample SSMMMBAug17_FD_192440 | JGI IMG/M metagenome (GOLD analysis project Ga0272440, IMG submission 192440) | Marine sediment archaeal communities from Little Sippewissett salt marsh, Falmouth, MA, United States - SSM-MMB-Aug17 | ecosystem: Environmental > Aquatic > Marine > Wetlands > Sediment ... | reverse complement strand
TACCCAGGGCGTTGCCCTGGGCTGGTATATGTCGCCCTTTCAGGGCTAAGAATAATCTCCCCAAAATCTTATACAATCATATTTTTTATAGTTACCTACTCGTTGCCCCATCTGTTGGATAAGCCCTTATCCAATTGAAATTCTGAAATCGCATGTAGAATGAATTAAGGGGAAATGAATTTTGCACTATCAATGCACGATTTCAGCAATGACAAGAATAGCCTGGGAACGACAAAAGTGTTAACTGGTAAATGAAGAATGCCAAATAATCAGGTATAGTTATGCAGTCAACAAGCAAACAAAACGACCTTCTGTTCACCATAGAAGAAAAAACGATCCAACATGCAGAATCGATCATTAATGATGAAAACTACAAAGAAAACAATCTCGTTAAGGAATATACAAAATTATATAAACGCTATAAAAAACTCTATAAACAACTTAAAAGCCTCATTTCCATGACAGATAAGCAGCAAAAACAGGTCAATAATCTGAACAATGAGTTGGTTCAAACCAATAAATTACTGGCCGGTCTGGGCGGAAAAAAATCATTAACAGTCAACTCGGCTCTTGTCAAACAAATGTCAAGTTATGCGAGTCAGTTAATATTGGCCAAAAACCACTTGTGGTCTGTTTGTCAGAAGGATCAAAAAAAAGATTATCAAGGACTTCTACAAAATTTAAATATTGTAACAACGAATCTTCAGGACTGTATTTTTCAAACCAAAATGCAACCATTGGCAATTGTTTATGCTGGATTACCCAAAATTATCAGCCAGACAACAAAGCTAAATCAAAAAGAAATTCAGTTAAACTTGAAAGGAAAAGATGTCAAGGTGGATAATGACTTTCTGGAGTCATTAAGCTTTATTTTAACTCATCTCATAAAAAATGCGTGTGAACACGGCCTTGAAACAAAACAGGAACGATTGAAATTGAATAAAAGTTCTGTCGGAACCATTGATATTAAAGCCTATAAGCAGGATAGACATATTATTATTGAAGTCAATGATGATGGCAGAGGGATGAACTTTCAATCCTTTAAAGAGAAGAACAGTGTCAGTAACAATCCGAAAATTGAATTAAAACAATGGATCGAATTTTTAAAAGAAGCGGATGACAATATCCATGTAGATTCTGGACTCTCAAAGATTTCTCAAAAGGTAGAAGATATTAAAGGAAGTATTCACGTTCAATCCAAAGATAACCAAGGACTTCGATTCTATCTCAAATTTCCTGAATCAATCGCAATTATTTCGGGGATGATTGTTGAGGTTTCCAGAAAACGTTTTATTATTCCGCAAAGTAGTATTGTCGAACTACTTTCTATCTATGATTTGGACATTTTTACTCAAATTCAATTCACCCATGAACACGAAGTCATTCGACTCAGAGATAAACTGATTCCCATGATTCGCCTGGATGAGGTTTTAAATCATCGTGACCCGTTTACTTATGAGATTCGAACCCAAATTGCTCAAAAATATAGTCAAATGCGGAGCAAAGAATATCCGGCCAATATAGATGATACGTTAATATTTGTGATTCTTAAAGCTGACAATGAAAGATTTGCTTTAATCGTCGATCAAATTATTGGAAATGAAGAAATTGTGTATATGCCCCTTCATCCACTTGTCAGGAATATAAGCATATACAATGGCTTATCGATTTTGGGAGATGGTTCTGTGTCCCTGATTCTTGATCCTGAGGGAATTTTTAAACATGTGGATATTCATATTGACAATCCAGAAAAAAGAACAGCATTGACCCAAAAGAATTCAAAAATTCAAAGAATATTACTTTTTAAAAGTGGTATAAAAGAACAATTTTCAGTTTTATTAAGTGAGGTTGGGCGGATTGTAAGAATTAACAAAGATGATATTCAATATAAATCAGATATCCCATTGGTTGCCATTGATGGAGCAGTTATTCAGGTGATTATTCTGGATCATTTCCTGAGCGTTTCAGAATTGGCATTCAATGACATTTTATATTTATTAATTCTAAAAAACGTGGATCGATCTTTGGGTGTTCTGGTTTCAACACTGGGTGGCATCCACAATGTAGAACTGTTCATTGAAACGGATACCTTTGTTGAAAAAGGTGCTTTGGGAACAATGAAGTATAATGACAAGATTACCATATTTCTTGATGTCCAGAATCTGGCAGCCCGTGCCAGAATGGCATACATGAATATACAGGAGGAAATGAATGATAACCATTCCTGACTATGATATTCAATCAAAAATATTTGAAAGTGATCGTTTTGAAGTCTTTCGCGGAAAAAAACTGAAAAATAACGATTCAGTGATTTTGAAAATATTAAAAAATGAAAACAGCCATCATATTGCTGAATTGAATCATGAATTCAAAATGCTATCTATTCTTTCCGAAATCACAGGTATCAGTAAGGTTTACCAAAGCAGTAAATTTCAAAACAGATATTATCTTGTTACCGAAGATATATCTGGAGAATCTCTTAAAAATATGATCCATTCACAACAACCTGAACTGGCAGAAATTCTTTCCATTGCCATTGATATCATTACAATTATTGGAAATATTCATGGAGAAAATGTCATTCATAAAGATATTAATCCTTCAAATATTGTTATTAACGCCAACACAGGTCAGATCCAAATTATCGACTTTGGCATTTCAACACAATTGTCCATTGAAACGCCTAATATCAAAACATTCAATACCCTTGAAGGCACTTTGGAATATCTGTCACCAGAGCAAACCGGTAGAATCAATCGTTTTCTCGATTACCGAACCGATTACTATTCCTTTGGTGTCTGCCTGTTTGAAATGCTGACCCGACAACTGCCATTTATTTTGTCTGATCCAATGGAGATGGTTCATTGTCATATTGCCAAAACACCGCCTTTACCCCATGAATTGAATACAGATATTCCAGTTGCCTTATCCGAAATTGTAATGAAATTAATGGCAAAAAATGCAGAAGACAGATATCAGAGCAGTTCAGGTATTATATCGGATCTAAATCGTTGTTTAAATGAATATCAAAGCAGTGGAAACATAAATGCTTTTAGGTTGGCCCAAAGGGATATTCCAGAAAAATTCAAGATCCCCCAAAAACTATATGGCAGAGATAAAGAAATCGATCGATTGTTGAAATCATTTAAGCACGCCAGCCAGAAAAATGCTGAATTATTAATGGTTTCAGGGTATTCTGGTATTGGCAAAACTGTGCTGGTTAAAGAAATATACAAATCTATTCAGGAATTAAAAGGCTATTTTATTTCTGGGAAATTTGATCAATTTCAACGCAATATGCCATACAAGGCCATTGTTGAAGCATTCAAGGAATTAATCAAACAACTGCTTATCGAATCAGATGAAAAGTTGGTTCAATGGAAAAGTAAAATTCTTGACGCTCTTGGACCTAATGCACAGGTCATTATTGAAGTCATTCCTGATCTTTCGTTAATCATTGGCGATCAACCCAAAGTAGCTGTTTTGCCGCCTGATGAATCCAAAAATCGTTTTAATTATATCTTTCAAAATTTTATTCATGTTTTTGCCCAACCTGCGCATCCTTTGGTTCTTTTTTTGGATGATCTTCAATGGGCAGATGACCCATCATTAAACCTGTTTCAAATGATCCTGAAAGATAAGGACCATTCCCTTTTATTAATAGGATCTTATCGAAACAATGAAGTTGATTCGACTCACTCCCTTATCAAGACAATTGCGTCAATCAAAGCAGAGGGGGCTGTTGCAGTGAATGAGCTATTTCTTGAACCATTGAAAATTCAGGATATTCAACATTTAATTACCGAAACCTTATTTTGTGAAAATTATCAGCAGTCCAAATCCTTGGCAGAATTAATTGGGGCAAAAACCGGGGGAAATCCTTTTTTTATCAATGAATTTTTAAAAGCTCTCTATTCAAAAGAATTGATTTTCTTTAATAAAGATGAAAGCAAAGATCAGGGATTGGGTTGGCAATGGGATCTTACAAAAATCAAAAATGAAGGCATGACAGAAAATGTGGTTGAATTGATGACCCAAAAAATTCGTGCGTTTGATACACAAATTCAAAACACACTCAGTCTTGCAGCATGTATTGGAAACACATTTGACTTGAAAACCCTTTCAATTGTAAGTGAACAGCCAGTGATTACTACTGCAAAACAACTTCTGGATTCAATATCTTCAGAGCTTTTGATATGCCTGGGTGATGTTAACAAAATTAATAAGGTAACTGATAAAACAAGCGATGCAATAGTTGATATGATGTTTAAATTTTCCCACGACCGAATTCAACAGGCAGCCTATTCATTAATTGATCAATCACATATTGCTTCATTGCATTATAAAATTGGAGAACTGCTTTTAAACAATACACCGGAGGATACACGCGGAGAAAAACTGTTTGATATTGTGGATCACTTAAATTATGGAGCAAATTTAATAGATAACGCGGATAAAAAAATTGAAATGGCTGGCCTGAATTTACAGGCAGGCAGAAAAGCGAGAGAATCCGCAGCATATAAACCTGCATTTGAATATTTTTTGATTGGATTAAAATATTTACATAAAGACAGTTGGGAAATTCAGTATGAATTAGCCTTATCCCTTCACGTTGATTGCTGTGAGTCTGCATATTTAACAGGTGATTTTGAAACAATGGAACGAATCAGCACGATCATTTTGGACAAAGCCAAAAGTGAAGTAGATAAAACGAAAGTTTATGAGGTTAAAATTGTCGCTTATAGTGCGCAAAATAGACAACTTGATGCAATTCAAGAAGCATTCTCAGCGCTAGAACGATTTGGAATAAAATTACCGAAAAAGCCAGGTAAGTTTCAAACTTTATATAGCCTGATAAAGACAAAGCTATGCCTTATTGGAAAAGATATTCAAGGCCTTGCTCATAACCCTGCTATGACAGATCCAATGATAATATCAGCTTCTTCAATATTGCATATCGCAGCTACTGCTGCATATAGTGTACAACCTGAATTATATGCAGTAATTGTTTTACAAAGGGTTCGTCTATCTGTAAAATATGGTAATTCTATCGTATCATCATCAGGCTATGGTGCTTATGGAATTATTCTAATCGGTATACTTGACGAAATTGAATCAGGATATCGTTTTGGAAAGCTTGCAATTCAAGTGAATGAATCTAATGAATTGAGATCCAAGGCAATCGAATCACGTGTCATATTTATTTTTAACTATTTTTTACGTGTATGGAAAGAACATCTGAAAAACTCAACAGAAGCGCTAGAAAATGGCTTCAAAGTTGGCCTTGAAAATGGCGATTTAGAGTATGCAGCTTTTTGTCTTTCTATGCATTTTACTATTTCATTTGTTGCCGGAATAAATTTATCTGATTTAAAAAAAAGAATATTTGAATATACAAAACAAATGGAACTGACAAATAATCAGCTATGCATCTATAGATTTTACTACCTCAGATCAGCTATATTAAACTTAACCCATGAATGTGAAAATACTTCTGTGCTATCTGACGATAAATATAATGAGTACACGATGATTCTAATTCATAAACAAAAAAATGATAGAGCTTCCCTGGCAGGTTTGTATTGTATTAAAATGATACTTGCTGTAATTTTTCAAGAACATGAAATCAGTTTGGAAAATGCTCAAAGTTTGTACCAAAACCTTGATGCTGGCAGAGGGACTTTTATTGTTGTTTCGTATTTCTTTTATAATGCACTAATAAAGTCTGAATTTTTTGATAAATCTCCTCAAATTGAAAAAAATCGAATACTCAAACAGATTTCTAAATCTCAAAAAAAATTAAAAAAATGGTCAAAATTCGCCCCCATGAATTTCTTAAACAAATACTACCTTGTTAAAGCTCAAAAGTGCAAAATTCTTGGTCAACATAATAAAGCCATCAATTATTATGAAAAAGCCATTCATTATGCCTCTGAAAGCGACTTTCATCATGAAGAAGGATTGGCAGCAGAATTATGCGGAAAATTTTGGTTAGATAAAGGAAATGAAAACGTTGCAAGTGTTTATATCCAAAAATCTTATCGTGCCTATCAAAATTGGGGCGCAGTAAATAAAATTCGTCACCTGGAAAAAAAATATCCTCAACTGTTAAAAAATAACCCGATGAATTGGGGTAATCTCAATCATACCATTACACAAACCAGTCAATCCACCCAAACAGGCCAATCATTGTTAGATCTGAATACTGTCTTTAAATCATCTCAAGCCATTTCACAAGAAATTGAGCTTAGCAATCTGTTAAAAAAACTCATGATGATAGCCAAGGAAAATGCTGGAGCAGAAACAGGGATTTTAATCCTTGAGGAACATAAAAAATTTTGCGTGGTTTTCCAATCTTTTGAAAACAGTCGTTTCTCTGAAGAAATTATTCCAATTGAAGATTTTGAATTTATTCCCAAAACTGTTTTTCAATATATGGCAAGAAGCAGTGAGCATGTTGTTTTAAACAATGCTTTCAAAGAAGGCATGTTTCTGCAAGATCCATACATTTTAAAAAATCAGACAAAATCAATTCTTTGTTCACCAATTATTCATCAAAACGTTTTGATCGGAGCGGTGTACCTTGAAAATAATCAAACAAAATCCGCTTTTACCAATGACAGAGTAGAAATGATATCGCTTTTGGTATCCCAGGCAGCAATTTCCATTCAAAATTCAAAATTTTATATGGAGATAAAAACAGCAGAAGAAAAATTTCGCAGCATTTTTGAGAATTCAATGGAAGGAATTTTTCGAAGTACACCTGATGGAAAATTTATTGATGCCAATCCATCAATGGCAAAAATATTAGGCTATCAATCACCTGCTGAATTGATGGAATCCAATATAAATATTGCAGCGCAGTGCTATGCCAGCCCTGAAGATAGAAATACGTTTCTCAATGAAATATTAACCCATGGCAAAATCTTTAAGCAGGAAGGTGAATTTAAACGTCGTGATAGCAACCTTGGCTGGGGTGTTCTCTCAGCCAGAGCGATTCGGGATAAGGATGACAATATTGCTTTTTTTGAGGGAACGTTCAATGATATCACTGATAAAAAAGAAAAGGAAGTGGCCGACCGAAAGCGCATTATTCTTGAAGGCATCAATGAAAAAATTATGGAAAGCATCCGATATGCAAAAATGATTCAATCTTCTCTACTTCCTGATCGTCGAATAATCGATAAGCTGATACCAGAAAGCTTTTTTCTCTATCAACCCAAAGATATTGTGGGTGGTGATATATATTTTGTTGATGAAATCAATCATGGATTCATTCTTGCTGTGATTGACTGCACCGGACATGGTGTGCCAGGGGCATTTATGACCATGATTGCCTGTTCTGCCTTAAAACGCATTATTAAAGACGAACGAACAGATGATCCATCGATGATACTTCAAAAATTGAATATTGCAGTTAAAACCACACTTCATCAGGATACAGACCATGGACTATCTGATGATGGCATGGATATTGGCATTTGTGTCGTTTATCCCCTGAAAAGCCAATTAATATTTGCCGGTGCAAAACTGCCCTTATTTTACTATTTTGATCACCAGGTCCACCCGGTCAAACCAAACAAACAAAGTATTGGGTATAAAAAGTCAAAACATTCTCATATTGATTTTAAATTCAGTAACCATGTGATTGATCTTCAAAAAGGAATGATTTTCTACCTGACTACCGATGGATTTCAAGATCAGATGGGTGGGATCAAGGAAAAACGTTTTGGAAAAACAAGATTCATAAACACCTTAAAAGATATCTCACAATTATCACTCGAAAACCAGAAACAAAAACTGCTAGAGATTTTTCATGAACATTCTGGCGACAATGATATCCAGGATGATTTTACCATTGTTGGATTTAAAGTATAAAATAAGGAGGATTTGATGATTGATATTATTTACGAGTGCATTCATGATTTAAAAAAGGAAAATATCTTTTTTTACTACAATGGTATTTTCCCACATGAAGTCACAACAGAAATCGCTGAAATAATATTAACAAAAACCAAACTGGAATATGTCAAAACCATTACCAGAAACCGATTATTTTCTGTGATTGTCGAACAGATGCAAAACATGTATTATTACTCAGATAAACATCTCAATGGTTCGGAAACATCTGCAGGAGAAGGTACCATTATGGTTGGTTATGAGGGAGCGCATTATTTTGTAATCTGTGCCAATTTGATTGAAACGAAAAAAATTAACCCTCTGCGTAAAAAAATCCTAGAATTAAAAGGCATGTCCAGGGATCAACTAAAAGAATACTATAACTACCGAAGAAAGCAAAAATCAGAGATTGACAGCAAGGGCGCCAGCCTTGGATTAATTGAAATTGCCAGACGCTCAAGCAAACCACTGGAATTCTGTTTTAAGGAAATAGACAGTAAATATTCATTTTTTACATTAAAAACAACAGTATAAAAAATAAATGGAGATATCATGGACAATCTTTTCATTAATCGAACCAAAACAACACCAGAAATCAACTTTGACTGTAGTCATCATGTATTAAATATCACTGGTAAGTCATATCCTGAAAACATTTCAGAGTTTTATGGGCCAATTTTTGCCTGGCTGGAAGAATATTTGTCACTTGTTGACAGTAAAAGCATAACGATTAATATTCATTTGACATATTTCAATAGCACATCTTCAAAAGTGTTATTGGATCTATTTGACTTGCTAGATGAAGCGGTTGACGATGGCAAGCATATATCAATCAATTGGATTTACGATGAAGATGATCCGGATGCACTGGAATTTGGCGAAGAATTTCAGGATAATCTTGAGCATATTCAGATGGTCTTTACAGGAAAGGCCGAAAGTCAATAAATCTGGGCATATGATGCCCAAACTATTTTACTATAAGGGCCATGCAGTAACCCATCATCTCATGTGTTCATTCATCTAGCCATCCAGGTAATACTAGAGTATCATTATAAAAAAAACAAGATAAGATCCTTTTGAGTGCATTGCACCTTTGTTACAACTTCTAATAAAACCCATGTTTTTGTTATTATGGAAATTTTTTGGCATCCTTCATATTTGCTGAAAAGTAGTTAACACTTTTCTCGTTTTTCTCGTTCCCAGGCTCTGCCTGGGAATGCGTACTTGGCGGCTCTGCCGCCTATACATTGGTATAGGCGGCAGAGCCGCCGGGCATGCGTTCCCAGGCAGAGCCTGGGAACGAGAAAAACCCATGTTTTTGTTATTATGGAAATTTTTTTTATGAATAAAAAGAATCAATCTATGTTTATTGCGATATGAAATATAAATGAATATGATAAAACAAATGGTTTAGTATGTCTTCAATATGATTAATGAAAAAAAACGGTTTTATTTTTTTTTTATTCATGATAATTTGTTTAATGTTGAATCAACTTGCAAGTATTTCAAGGCAGAAAAAATGCGCAGTTGCGTCTCCACAAAATTTAGTTACAATTGATATTTTCTTATAAAATATCCGACTTTTTGGGGAATGCATCCCATCATTATAATATTCATTGAAAGATATGAAAAATCTATCAGTATCCTAACATGGTGTCTGAAAAAGGTCCACAGATGATAAAAAGAATTATAAATGAACCTATCGATTTTGTAAAACAAATTATAAAAAATCGCTACTTGATACTTGAATTAACAAAGCGAGACTTTTGCACAAAGTATATAGAAAACATTTTTGGCCTTTTATGGGCAATTATTGATCCGCTTGTTTTTATTTTGATTTTATGGTTTGTTTTTACTGCGCTTCGAGCTGGTCAACACATGGAAGTTCCTTTTATTACATATCTTATTTTAGGACTCGTTGCCAATAATATGTTTTCAGGAATCCTGGGACAGGCTACAAATGGGATTAAATCGTATTCTTTTCTAATAAAAGAAGTAAACTTTCGGATTGCTATTCTACCGATAGTCAAAGTTTTATCGGAACTGATCTTGCATTTTATCATGATCTTAATATCTGTGATCATTTTGATGATAAATGGTATATTCCCAACCCTTTATTTTTTTCAGCTTATCTATTACATTATTGCTGCCAGCCTCATGTTAACAGGTATCACATGGGGAACAGCATCAATAAAGTTTTTCTTTCCTGATATTTCAAAAATTATTGAAATAATAAACAGATTTATGCTTTTTTTTACCCCTATTTTTTGGGATATCAATAGTTTCCCTGAAAAATATAGATTTATACTAAAACTCAATCCATTGTTTTATATTGTGCAGGGATACAGAGAAAGCTTGTTGTTCAATAAGGGGTTTTGGGAAAGTCCTTTATTATCAGCATATTTTTGGTTGTTGACATTCTTTTTTCTATTCTCAGGAGCCTTTGTTTTTAAAAAATTGAGGCCCCATTTTGCAGATGTTATATAGTTAGGTATAGGTTAAATAATGAGTGAATCAGTAATTCAGCTTTCTAATATTACAAAAATTTACAAATTGTATAAACATAAAATTGATAGACTCAAGGAAGCATTTCATCCTTTGAAAAAGAAATATCATCAAAATTTTTACGCGTTAAGAAATATAGATCTTGAGGTTAAAAAAGGTGAAATACTGGGTGTTATTGGCGTAAATGGTTCTGGTAAGTCAAGCTTACTTGAAATTGTCTCTGGAATTTTGACCCCCAGTAATGGATCTGTTCAAACAAAAGGCAGAATTGTTGCATTACTGCAGCTTGGCTCTGGATTTAATCCGCAATTTTCCGGGTTGCAAAACATATATTTTTACTGTTCTGTAACCGGGCTTTCAAAAAAACAAATAGATAAAAAAATTGATGATATTATAAATTTTTCAGAACTTGGGCCGTTTATTCATCAGCCGCTTAAATGTTACTCAAGTGGTATGAAGGCAAGACTCGCATTTGCAGTATCTATTAATATTGATCCAGATATTTTGATTCTTGATGAAGTTCTTTCTGTGGGAGATGCGTTATTTAGAAAAAAAAGCTTTTCCAAGATGGAAGAATTCTTTTTATCAGGCAAGACTATTTTGTTTGTGTCCCATGCCTTAAATAACATAAATGAATTATGTACGAGATCAATACTTCTTGATCGTGGGGAAATTATATTGGAAGGTCCCCCAAAACTGGTGACAACTCACTATCTCAAATATCTTTTTTCAACATCTGAAAATAAAAAAGACTTACGAAAAAAGATCATTCAGCTTAATAACGATAGAAACCAGAAAAAAAGTTTTTCCAAACCCATTTCCCAAAAAGAAAAGACAACTGGAAATGAATCGTTTTTGATGCCGGACTTTAAACCAAAAAGTACTGTCCAAATTAGGAATTTCAATATTGATATAAAAAAAATATATATAAAGAATCGTCATGGTGAAAGGGTCAATGCAATAGTAATGAACGAAGAATATATTGTTACGTATACACTAGTTTTTGGCATTGACTCTGCTCATGTAGCAACAGGAATTGCTTTTAGAACAGAAAAAGGCCTGGTTATTTCAAAGGCAAATAATCATTACAATAGATTCCAAAACATTGTTAAAGGGACGCAATTGTTAATTGAATGGCGTTTTAAATGTATTTTTTTACCAGGTACTTATTTTATCAGTGTCGGAGTAAACACCATTGAAAATGGTGAAAGAAATGTATTAAACAGAATTACGGATGCCCTCGCTTTTAAAGTGCAATCGGTCAAAAATTCTCAATATAATGGGCTCGTCCATTGTAATCAAGAATTGAATACCAAACAACTTCATTAATCTTCTTTACATTAAGGAATGCTTGAAATATAAATTCATCATTTCAAAATGCTTGACTCAAAAATTAAACACTAAGGAAAACTCGAAAAATAAATTCATTATTTATTTAATAATTGTTCATTTTCGTTTTTGAAACATGATTACGCGGCATCCTTCATTTACCAGTTAACACTTTTCTCGTTCCCAGGCTCTGCCTGGGAGCGCATGCCCGGCGGCTCTGCCGCCTATACCAATGCTTAGGCGGCAGAGCCGCCAAGTATGCATTCCCAGGCAGAGCCTGGGAACGAGAAAAAGTGTTAACTACTTTTAAGCAAATATGAAGGATGCCCATATTTCGAGCGTTGC
>Ga0272440_1003321_pt1 | contig 12079 bp, 1 predicted proteins | sample SSMMMBAug17_FD_192440 | JGI IMG/M metagenome (GOLD analysis project Ga0272440, IMG submission 192440) | Marine sediment archaeal communities from Little Sippewissett salt marsh, Falmouth, MA, United States - SSM-MMB-Aug17 | ecosystem: Environmental > Aquatic > Marine > Wetlands > Sediment ... | reverse complement strand
ACTATTTGCATATTCTAAAGATGCTTCAGGTGCATAGGTTAAGGCTTCAGAGACTGTAAATCGTCCACTTTTGATGGTGAGCATATTTTCTATATGGGCTTTTCTGACAATTAGTTCGTGGTTTCCATCTTTTTGAATAATTAATCGATGAAAGGTTTCAGAGCCACTACCTGAACCCTTTCTATAGATAAGATCAACCATCCACCATTTTGTGGAACTAAATTGTTCTGGAAAAGAATCACCATTAGAAAGTCGAGGTTCCATTAAAACACCGTCAGCAAATTCATTGCTGATATTTGAACTCATGTAATAGGGTTTGCCTCCTGAGTATGCTGCAAGGATGTATGATTCATTTGCTGTCAGTTGAACGGGTTCTGAAAGAGAATATTCAACCCAACTTTCACTCTGTGCTCCAGTTGAAATCGTGGTTATCAAATTTCCAGAAGCATTCCACAATGATATTTTGGTTCCAAAATAACTACGAAAAGAAAAAATAGAGATGTCTTCTGTGATTTTAAATCTATATCCAAGATAAAAGCTACCTGAAAAAGTATATTTTTTGGTGTATTCCTGATTTCCAACAATTTGGGTATTTGGCCCCAAACCACTGGCATCAATATCTGTATCACCTCTAAAACAAATAGCGCCTGTTTGAGGAAATAATGCGCCACTGTTTTTCCATGCACCATAAACATTCAGTTGATAATTCCCTAAATAAAGAGAAGCATTTTTATTGATTTCGATTTGTTTACAGTTTGAAATAGTCGTCAGGCGAGGCATATTGGGTGCATTCGCATCAATAATGACATTATCAGAATTCTTAGGGACACCTCCTGAATTCCAGTTTTCAGGGTCAGACCAATCTGAACTTTTTCTCCCGAGCCAAACCCCACCACCAGGCAAATTACATTCTGCTCCCAGGGATGAAGTCAATGCTGTTAAAGGACTTTTTCTGACAAACATCCAATCGACAATCGCTGCACTCCCGTTCATGTATGTGGAAATGGTTGCATAGGCTGAAGAGACAGATGTTCCAGCAAACTCATATAAGTTATCATCAAAATCGTAACCTGAATTCAATATTACTGAAAAAATATGAGAAATACCTTCATCATAAATGGCGATATCATCATTGGTTTCATGATAAATGTCTATCGCACCATTTTGAGATCCAAATCTTCCTAATGATTTGAATGCATAAATACCCGTTCGTGGCTGCCAGGGATTGGTCGATCCGGAAAAACCAAGCAGTATAAATCTATTTCCTGTTCGAATACTTGCTTGATAAACAGCTTCATAAGTAAATGTATCTGATGGCTCAAAGGATTTTATTGATGATATTCCACCATTATTACCTGACGAAGAAGCATATAAGTGTCCTTCAGAAACACTTACTGTCGCATTTTCTGTTCGCCAAATTTCTGAATTAAGCGAGGATGATGAAAAATCATCGAACAGTTCAAATGTTTCTAATCCATCTGACATAGTCTCAATGTCTTCTGTCCCATATTCCATATCAAAAGAGCTTGTACCTGCATCTGAAATCCGTATCCATATAATCGACTGTCCTTCTGGATTCCATGTTTGAATCCAATATGGAAATACCTGATCTCCTTTCATAAACCGAATATCTGCACCGCCAGATAAAACATGACTGTAATCAAATACCTCTTTGTTCAGAACAACCTTTACTTGAATACCATCAGCTGGTGTAGGAGCACTTAACACGATTGTTCTTATAAATAACCCGCTTCCACTGGCTGTAATTTTTTTAGTATCTGCACCATACGAACGATGAGTAATATAATCTGATGTCCGTTCAATGGTTCCAATGGAGGGTTTAAATACAACATATAATTGGGTTTCTGGAACATTGGTTTGTTGACGCTCAAGGATCAATTTCTGAGGATAAGCCACATAACCATATCCACTGGTTGTCGATATTTCGAAATCATCTGGTATTGTTATCTCTATATCTGATAAAAGATTAGATCCGGAAACAATATATGATTTTTCTTCCGAAATACCACCAGACTTAACGCCGCAAAAATGATCAAGGTATCCTGAAATTATAATCCGACTTTGATAAAAATCCTGTTCTCCACCTGTAAATATACCCAAATTTTCTACAACGCCTGAAAAAACGGGGTGTGTATCTTGAGCTTGATCCAATAAGAACCAGTTGCTTCCATTCCATAAACCAAAATAAAGGCTTTGTTTGCTTCCTTTAATATCCGAATCCTGTAAGCTTGCGCTTACGTTGCATGAATAATTTGAAATACCTGATGCAGCGACATCCCAATAACAATCTGCATAATTGGACAAACTTGGATTTTCAAGAAATTTTTCATCGATTACTTGAACACTGACCGCTCCATTATTAAATTCTCCAGAATGAAACATCAACGTCAGTGGTGAATAGGAAGGTTCATCAGTCTTAGCACCAACAGGAAAATCAAGCACTCCGGGCTGAACAATCTCACGAATCAATAAACCATCTCCATTGGATACAATCATGGCAGTATTGGAATAATTACCGGACAAGTAAGCATCTTTATCAATTCGTAAGTCATAATCTCCCATAACCAGAAAACCATTTGACAAGGCCAAGCTTCCCAAAATTTCAATTGAATTGGGTAAAAATATGCTGGCTTGTGTATTGATATGAATATTTCTGGGCATAGTTTTGATTTCCGTTCCCATGGTTCGATCCATCTGGCAGCCGTAGGTCAAAACAGCATTAGACGCATATTCTAAACCGCCTGTGAAATGCGGAGCGCCTCTTTTAATCATAAGCTCATTTTCAATTCGAACATTTCCTAATGTAATGACTGATTGGTTTTGTTTATGAATAATCAGACGGTTAAATGTAAGTATTTCAGAATTGCCATTTATCACCTGACAGTTACTGTAACCGCCTAATACAACGGTTCCGGTTTGAGCCGTAAACGTGCCGGTATTATTAAAATCTCCGTATATTTCAATCACACCATTTCCATTATTCAGTTGACTATCCGTTTCTATGAACAAGTGCCCCTTAACGGTCAATGTCATGGACTGCACGGTTAATTGTGCACGATTATCTAATGTCAGGTTATCACATACAACACTGTGATTAAGAATTGGGAAATAGGTGCAGGTATAAGGAATGGTAACACTTAACGTTTCATCTGGAACGTTTCCATCATCCCAGTTAGCAGGATCAGTCCAGTCAGATGACTTGAATCCTCGCCACAATCCAGGTTTAATGGAATACCAGGTAATTGTAGCATCTCCATTTAAGACAAAATTTGCCGGACTGTTAATGCCCGCACTGACAGATACTGAATTGACAGGCGTGATTTCCCAGCTGAGCGGAATACCTGTACCTAAAGCAGATACCTGACTTCCGGTGGAATAGTAAAATGTTTTTTCATGAGCAGGTGAAACAGCCTTTGCTGAAAAAGATTTTCCTGTCAACCCGCTGGTATTTTCCCAATGAACATAGTTCGCCATCCCCCCTTCAGGATCACTATCATATAGTTCACCGCCTCTGGTTCCAGATGAAAGACCAGTAACGATAATTTGCCCAGATGATTCTTTATCAATATTTACACCGTGGCTATTATTAAAAACAGCTTGAACCATCGTAAATGATTCTGTATTTTCAACCGTCATTGCCGAACCAATAGAACTCCAATTTTCAAAACGGCACCCATCAAAATCATCATCATCATCGCCACTGGTTTCACCAATTGTTGCTGTTGTTTTAATATAAATGCCTTTGGATACGGTATTGTTACAATATCTTGAAAATAAAGAGTTTTTGGCTTGAATGCGCGCATCATTTTCTATGAGAAAATTAACACTGGTTTCATTGCATGAGCTACTCACATAATAGGAACTATCCATTAACATAATGTTGCCATAACATCTTGTTTTTGCATCATTATAAAAGTAGCCATTCTGAACACGGAATTCTCCTTCATCATCAATCCAAATTCCCCAATGATATTCAGGCGTTTGATTGTCAATTATTACTTGTCCACCGTTTTGCTGGAACAAACCACCTGAAGCAACATGAATCACAGCATCAAAATTGTCCTCAATAAAAACATTACGATTAAAGGCGCCTCCCGACATCAAAAATGCACCATCTGATTGAATGAGCAATGCTTTTACAGCTTTTATGGATTGATTAATATTCACCGTTCCATTTTCAGATAAAAGAAAACTGGCATCATCCGTTCCTTCCTGGTTACCAATAGTGATCGATGGGCCTGGACCATCAAATGCCAATGTTTTATGATTAAGATCAAATTGTCCTTTATTAATAAAAAGTTGCTTAAATTGAGAATCATTATTACCTAAAATCACGCGATGATCCGAAGCATACATGTCGATACGTATCATGTGAACAGCATGTCCACCAAAATCAGCCTCAATTTGCTGTTGGTCTGCTCTGACGGACCGAAAAATGAATTCTCCTCCGGTGCAGGCGATTGTCGCAGAAGGATCAAAAACAAGACCGGTGGTGTCATTACAACAAGGAGATTGGATATTAATGGTACCACCATTCATAAAAAGCCTTCCATTTGCATCCATTTGGAAAACAGCATGAGGTGTACGTGAAACAGCTCCTGAAAACTGCCCCACAGAAATTTGTCCACCATTCACCTGGAGCGTCCCACCATCTTCAACATGAAAAGCATCAACAATAAAAGCATCACCCGCTTCAAGGGTAAAGCTACCACCATCATTAATCAACAGGTCTGTTTGACTATCCTGATCGATTCTACCCACTGATAAGGTTCCACCCAACAGTTTAAAATGTCCACCTGGCTTTATTTGAATGGCATTGTCAGTATCTGACTCTTGAAGCCATGTGCCGCCCTTTATCTGGATTCCGCTATAAGCAAAAACTTCTGATCGACAGGTTATTAGTGCTAAGGGTTCGAGATTAATACTTTTGCATTGAATTACGCCATTATTTCGATTGACATACAAAGCATCATCCAACACTGGATAACGATTGAGTTTACCAGAGAGAAAAACATCAATCGTATAATCTGGAACCTGATGATCACTCCAATTTGCCGGATCTGTCCACTGATTTGAAACAGCACCTGTCCACTGCCCGGGTGTTCCAGAATACCAGACGATTTCTGCTGATTGATGAATTGTAAAGGATGCATTTTGACCATCTCCATTTGATGGGGAAGCCGCTTCCTCTGGAATAATAATCCAATGAATGACAGAACCACTTAACAATTCACCGGTTGCTGAGATATTAAAACCTGATGCATAATACAGTGTTTCATTTTCTGAAGGTGATACTGCGGTTCCTGTTGCGTTTTTACCAATAAGCGTACAGGTATCCTCCCAATTGATTGTATTGATTTGAGAACCTTCAGAATCGCTATCGTATCGTTCACCACCGCGAGTACCGGTATTGCTGCCGGTTACATGGATTATAGCGGATGATTGCTGCATGATATTCAAGCCACTGCTATTATTAAAGGTAGGTTCCGTTATGGTGAAAGATTCTGCATTGCTGAATGTCAATGCACTGCCATTGATGTACCAATTTTGAAAAGTACAGTGATCAAAATCGTCGTCATCATCACCAACAAGAGTTCCAATACGAGCACCCTGATGAATATTTATCCCTAAACTTGCTGATGCATTGGCATATTGAGAAAAAGTCGTATTTCGAGCGTGAATAGCGCCGTTTTCATAAACATCAAACCTGGTTTCTGTCTCACTTTCGCCGGATGAAAGTTTGAATAAACCGCCATCCAGATCCATCAGGCCATAGCATGAAATACTGCTATCATTCTCGAAAACACCACCGCTTAATTGAAAGTTTGCGCCAAAATCAATCATTATGCCCCAATGATAATCACCATACTGATTATTGAGCGTAACGGTGCCGCCAGACTGATTAAATATACCACCAGCTTCAATCCATATGACTTTATCGTAAGAATCATTCAGTAAGATATTTCTGGAAAAACTACCACCTGATATCGAAACTTTTCCATCCTTGAGAATTCTTAAGGCACATATATCTTCTGTCGTTTCCTTGATTTGAATATTTCCAGAAGTCAGTTGTAATTCAGCATCGTCTTCAACACTTTCATCTCCAACGATAATAGCAGTCTGGTTTCCAACAATACGCAAGGTTTGTCCATTGGGATCAAAACTACCCCTTTCGATAATCAATTGATCCATCTCAGCGATCGTTGATACCAATTTAACCACCTGCTGCGGAATAATCATTTTTACGACCACCTGTCCAACATGTTTCCCCCCAAAAGATGCGTACATGGTTTCTAATGATGCGCTTAAAGGTTGAAAAATAATGGGTGTCTTTGATAGTTGTAGTTGAGAAAGAACACCAAGTTGAATGGAAGGATAAAGAGAGCCTGCGCAACCGTTTATGATGATCGTACTATCTTGAAAATATACCAAAGCGTTATCTGAGAATTTTAGACCAATATCATTCATTTGTTTTCCCATGCCGATATTCATTTCTGAAGATTGCACGGTAATTTTTCCAAGCGATTGAACGTGAAATCCATTATAAATCTTTATTTGACTGTTATTCGCCAATAATTCTCCTGATGAATTTACAATCAATCCTGATAAAGGAGAAGAACTTTGTCCAAGTGTCAATTGAGAATGAGATATAATTAATTGTCCACCGCTTTTGATTTGAAAAGAATTTATTTGATTGGCTGTATGAAGCCATGTTGCCTGATCCAGGCTAATAATACTATAACTGATGACAGTAGCATGTGTCGTGAGCATGGCCCCTGGTTCTAATTTAAGTGTACGACAGCGATAGGTTCCCTCGCTACTATTGACCGATAACGATTCTGAAAGTTCTGGATAATTCGGGCAGCTTTCGGGTAAAACAACATCAGTTATTTGCGTAGGAACTTTATGGTCATCCCAGTTATCAGGATCAGACCATTGAGAAGATTCTGATCCAACCCACTTTCCAGGAATTCCTGAATACCATGTAATTTGTCCGTTTTTCGTTAATGTAAAAACGGCAGGACTACTCGCCCCTGATTCAGGTATACTAGCGCCAGAGGGGACGATCTGCCATCTGAGTGAAGGACCATTTATTCCTTCACCTGATGCGGCAACAAGGGCATTGGATGCATAATAATTTAGCTCATTATCAGAAGGCTTTATCGCATGCCCCGTAGAATCTTTACCTGAAAGACAAACTGTATTATCCCATGTAACAAGGTTTTGAGTCGTTCCTTCTGGCTCATTATCAAAATACTCACCAAAACGAGAACCTTTACTTCCTGTAACTGTAATTAATCCTGAGGATGTTTTTGAAATTGATTTTCCATTGTTATTTTCAAAGACAGGCGCATTTATTGAAAAAGATTCTGTATTGTCGATGGTCAAAGCCACACCTTGCGGATGCCAGTTTTGAAATGTACATCCATCAAAGTCCATGTCGTCATCGCCTGCCGATGTTCCAATATTAGCACCTGAATACACCAAAATTCCGGGTAGGCCACTTGATTGTGAGAATTGGTCAAAAACTGTATTTTTTGCCTGAATATTACCATCTGAAAAGACATCAAATGATGCTGATGTCTCATCTGTTTGAGATACCAGATGAAATGTTCCGCCTTGAAAATTCATAGTACCATAACAATGAACCTGAGCATCATTTTGAAATAGCCCTCCACTTAATTGGAACAAACCATTGCTTTCGATGGTTATTCCCCAGGCATTTTGAGCATGCTTATTGTCAATGGTAAATGTTCCTCCCTGTTGGTTAAAAACACCGCCATTTAAAATTTGAATCACTTTGACAAAATTTTCTGCCAGAAAGACCTGTCGCTCAAATTCTCCAGATTGCATATCAAATCGGCCATCGGACTGAATATAAAGGGATTGATAAAACGATGTGGATGCGTTGGTATGGACTGTCCCGGAATCTAACTCAAAAATCGCATCTTCGTTGCTGATCCCATCGCCAATGGTAATGGCAGGACTGATACCTGAAAAATAAAGATTTTTACCATTGATACGAACGGTTCCACTATCGATAAATAATTGACCGATAGTACTTGTTTCATCAGAAAAAAGAAGGTGATGACTCGTATCGGATAAGCGGACGATAATTTTAGGCACAACGTGCCCGTTTAAATCAGCATATAGTGTGGTATCATCAGCACTGGCGTTGGAAAAAATGATCTCACCACCACTAATGGTAATATTTGCCTGTGAATGAAAACGTAAACCAGGTTGATCAATACCATATGATCGTTGGATTTCAATGGATCCATCTTCCATGCTAAAGGTTGCCTGCTCATTGACATCGAATTTCGCATCTTGAGATCCAGGATGAGATCCAGTGTAAGTCCCGACCTGAATCAAGCCACTATTCAGAATGAGCCGTGATCCATAAGATAGCTCAAGTTCATCAGCGATTGCTAATGTTCCGCCATAAACAGTTACTTGACCGCCATCGTAAACAATGAGATCTGTCTGGTAATTGCTAAAAGCGTCACCGCATGATAATAAACCAGTGGTAAGATCTAATAATCCTTCTTCATAAATTTTAATGGAATCATCATGATTATCCAGATGATACCATGTACCGCCGTGCATGAGGATGCTTCCTTTAACAATCACTGTTCCTCTTGTGGTTAATTGGCTACCAGCCTGAATATTTAATCGTCTGCATTGATATGTCCCATCTTTAGAATTAATCGATAAGCTTCCATCAATATCTGGATAGCGTGCCGCTCCTCCAGATATGGTGACTTCAACAATATCATTGGGGATAATATTAAGGTCCCAATTTTCGGGATTATCCCAATCTGTTGAAACCTCACCTGTCCAGGTTGTTTTGATATCTGGTTTGGAAATGGACCATTCCAAAACAAAATCACCATGACCATCTCGATAATAGGCACCATTGATCCAAAATACGCGTTGCGTCACTCCTGTAAGATTAATAAAAAATTCGGGTCTTGTATCCGTGTCATTGACACAAGCGACCTCTTTGTCACCAGGACAGTTTCCACCATATCGTAAAGAATGTTGTGAATCATAGGTGTTGGATATTTGCCGAATATCCACCTGATAACCATCTGGGACATCAATATAAAAAATTCTATCTGGCGCATAATTCCCGCATTTATTATAAAAATCCGGTAAATAACCCGTTGTTGTTGCCTCATATGGACTGGTCAGTTCACCCAAATTTTGAGCGGTCTGACAATTATCACCAATTTGAGGTTCAGGTTCTGTTTGAATGGCAATGTCACAAATCATGGTGAGCAGATTCGGTAAATATAGGGTTCGATAATTTAAGCCGGGTTGCGTATTGTCTGTCAATAGAAGGTAGTAATCCAGAGGAATACCAGAATAATAAATATAACCTAATCCAATGGGATACATAAATGAAGCAATGTTATTGGTGTTTTCATTTGAAACTAAATAAGAGACAGCCTGAGGAGGTAGGGTTGATGACAGCACAAATCCATTGGAATTTTTAAGCATCCCTGTTGTAATGGTTCCGTAGCTGCCATTAATTAATTTGTTATTTCCGGTTCCAAAAGGCGCAAGTTCAACAAATGTATTGGAATTTCTGTTGATCGTGCTTTCTTGAGAACCAATCAGCAACAGTCCACCAGCATTACCTGCTGAACGATCATGGATAATCATTTTACCACCCGCGCGGACCCATATTTCGATGACAGCCTGACGATCCAGCAATGCTTGAGATGGCGTATTGGTTGAAAACACATTGATCATTAAAACATCAACCGTATTCAAATCAAAGGTTGAAATATCTGAAATATGAACGGGTGTGTAACCCGTTTGTGTAATTACAGTTGCGGGAGTGGTATCATATGTACGACCATCAGTAAAATAGCCGACTGTACAGGCCCATAGATTACCGAAACAGGTATGTACCACCATTAAAATAATAAATAAATAATACCGTGCTTTCATAAACACCTCTTTAATTGAAATTTTTTTATGTTTTATTTCTATCGCAATGGTTATGCCGAATGTGATTATATTTAATAACATAATGAACTTATTTAAACAATTAGTGATATATCGACAAAACAATACGTGTATATTCGTAAATTATCTGTAAAATATATATCGGAAAATCTTTCATTTTACATACTTTTTTTACATAAATTTTCTATAAAAAAGAGGAAATGATAAAAAGTGGGAAATAAATTCCTGACAAACCATAAAGAGAAAGATTATAATGTCATGCCTGATACAAGCATATGTGACCATGCAGTTCTAAAACGCAACAGGTATTTAATATGTGTTTGAAAACAGAACTATCAGAAAAATATACCCGTTTTAAGTATAAATTTCCGCTACATTGACTGTAGAGACAAGGCACGCCTTGTTTCTACGAAATCGTCTCTGAACATTTGAATTAAAACGGGTATATTTATTTCCGGAAAGCCCCTATAAAACAATTATTATCAACAATTGACTTCAGGGCGAGTCTGATATTTCCATTACTTTTTTAATGAATTCAAGAAGATCACTGACAATACAAATATCAGAGACGTTAAAAATAGCTGCATTAGGATCTGAATTGATCGCTACAATATATTCAGAACCTCCCATCCCGGCAATATGCTGACTGGAGCCAGAAATTCCGCAAGCAATATAAATAGTCGGTGATACTGTCTTTCCAGTAATTCCAACCTGATACTTATAAGGAAGCCAACCCATATCAATTAATGGTCTTGAGCCGGCAATTGTGGATCGCTGAAAAATTTTTGAAAAATTTTTTATGATTTCAATATTATCAGATTCTCCGATTCCCTGGCCTGCGGCTACTATGACATCAGCATTATCAAAATTTGAATCTGATTGTGGTGGTCGTGATACTTTTTTAAGTTTTATTTGTGTTTTTGCTATACCCAATGCCTTAATTTGCTTTTTCGACCCAGGTTTAATTTTATTTTTATACTGAGTATTGAAAGACCCGGGTAGAATGCTAATAGCGGTTATTTTATTTTCAGAACAAACCAGCGATTCAAATTTTCCATTATAAATTAAACGTGTATAAACCAGCTTGTTCTCTTTTTGCGATATTTTTTTAACCCCTGTAATACACGATGCCGTCATATGAATTGCCAATTGAGGTAGAACAGCCAACCCAAAAGAATTATGTCCTGTAATGATGATTGTTGGATTTTCATCGTAAACAATGCTTTTAATAGTTTCACAGGAAATATCCAAATAACCTGATTTTGGTACTGAATTTAAAACAGATAGATCTATTGGCGTAACATCACTCCCTTTTTGAACAAAAAAATCAGTTGGTTCATCAAGATTTTCTCCAATCAATACGGTATGAATTGAAGCCGGTATTATTTGTTCTATATTCAATGCACAGCTTATCAATTCTTTGGAAACAACTGATAGTTTGTTATCTGTATGATCTGCAATGATTAATATCCTTGTATTCATAGCAAAACATTCCTTTCTTTCATGATTTCAATGAATTGACTGGCTTTTTCATCAATAGATCCTTCAATAAAGCGGCCTTGCCTCATTTTTTCTGCTTTGTTTATGGAAATGATAGACTGATCATTGTCTGCAATCAAATCATCTGTTTCAATTATTGTAATGTTTTTAGCATTGGCTTTAAGTAATGCTGAAAGACTCGGATATCGTGGTTGATTGATACCCGCCTGTATGGTTAATAATATTGTCATCGTCTCTCGCATATTCATTTCAATATGTTCTCGAATACCGCCTTCTCGCTCACGGACAAGATGAATCTCATGATTTACAATTGATATGTCGACAACGCCTGATATTGATGGAATATTTAGCCTTGCGGCCAGCATTTGGCCGGTTTGAGCATTCATTTCATCTTCGCTCATAATGCCGGTTAATATCAGATTATATGTCTTTTGAGAGGCTACTTTTGCCAGAAGAGCTGATACTGCAGTCGGTGACAGGTAAATTCCCGACTCAATTTTAATAATAATGCCATTATCGGCTCCCATCCCCATTGCTCGTTTTACAATGCTTTCTGAGAACAAAGGCCCAATCGTCACAA
>Ga0272440_1003320_pt1 | contig 12083 bp, 8 predicted proteins | sample SSMMMBAug17_FD_192440 | JGI IMG/M metagenome (GOLD analysis project Ga0272440, IMG submission 192440) | Marine sediment archaeal communities from Little Sippewissett salt marsh, Falmouth, MA, United States - SSM-MMB-Aug17 | ecosystem: Environmental > Aquatic > Marine > Wetlands > Sediment ... | reverse complement strand
GTAAACTTGGGGCGTAGGAAACTGTAACTTATTTAATTATTGATATCAATTTTGTTTTACAATATTATATAAATGGCTTGAAAGCTGAGCATCCACGCAACCGGTTATTGTTGTAAATTCAATAAACCACGCAAAAAGAACTATGATTCGTATGATTTAAATGATTACTATGAGGGTTGATTCGCAGAGCAACACACAATTGATTACATTTTGGGCAACGACTCAACTGCTTTGAATTCAAGTGCTGAGCAAAAATTCAATCGGTTTAATTTTTGATAATGACCCAAGCGCTTTAGGTTCAGGCGCTAAGCAAGTACGCAATTGGTTCAATGCTGAGCAAAAACAAAATTGGCTAAACTTTGTATGTCAACACAATTGCTAAACTTAATTACACCGCTATTCTTAGCATCATTTAAATCAGACACTTACCGAATTGCGTCTGCGTCAAAGCAGCTCGCTGAGCAATAACGCGCCTGATAAATTTTCAGAAAAGAACATATGGTTGAGGGACTGAAACTGAGCAATTACGCACCCCTGTTCTTGTTTAAATAATATAAAAACACGCAAGAAGAACCGTGATTCATCTGATGCAAATGATGCACATGAGTTTCATGATTTGGCAAGTTTTGAACAAATTTCCTTTTTTACACCTTTTCATTTTTTTTTCTATCTTAAGCAGACTAAACACAAATCTATCTATACAGAATGCAATAGAGTAAAAAATGGTATATTTTTTTATGTCAGTTTTTACACTAAAATAACAGTTTTTTTATCTCTTATAAATTTATTTTTTTTCAAACAATATAAATATGATTGCTATTGTATTATTATGTATCTTCTGATAATCAAGTGTAACAATTTTCACAAAAAAATCTCTCTCCTGGAAAGGCCAAAGATAATGAAATGCCCAATTTGCGAAACACAATGCAAGGATACATCAAGACTATGCCAGACCTGCGGCTGGGAATTCAAACGATATATTTCAGACATCAGTCCGGCAGAGCAGGAAATTTTTAATCAGCAATTGTTGATTTTTCAGAGAAACCAGAAAAAAATGTCGCAATTGCAAAATGAGAATCGAAAACTTAAACTACGTTTGAAAAAATTGATTCAGAATCCATCCATAATCCCTCAAAAACTGAAACATCCACCATCAACTGACAGCAAGGAATTTCCCAACTTAAAACGCGATCAATTTGAAACACAACAAGAATTTGAAACACGTATTCAAAATTCTGGTACATTTCAAGTGGGTACTGCCAGGTTTAAGGAACCTTATGATATTAATACAGGTATTTTTCCAATAGAAATAGAATGGAAAAAATGGACCAAAGAGCATTTTGACATCCAGTTTTCAGCTTCCTGGATAGTCGCGCAAAGGTATACTGCAAAAAGTTTGTATGAAACCAGTTCAACCTGGCCAGTTAAAGGAAACTGTTCATTGCTTGAGAAAAAAGTTGTAATGGATCTGCAGTTACAGACTTTAAAACAAGCATTTCCCATTCAAATGGAGTGGATCATTAACAATGATTGGATCGAACCCATAACAAAAATGGAATTCATTTTTGTGAAAGGCGGCAATTTTGAGATGGGTGATCAGTTTGGGGATGGATATAGTGATGAGCAACCAGTACATCGAGTTACCCTGGACGATTTTTTAATTGGCAAATATCCGGTCACCCAGGGACAATGGGTCAGGGTAATGGGTAAAAATCCAGCGAACTTTCATAAGGGGAATAATTATCCTGTTGAGTGTGTTTCATGGGATGATACGCAGACATTTATCAGCAAGTTAATAAAAATGACTCCTGGAATTAGTTTGCGCCTGCCCACAGAAGCAGAATGGGAATATGCTGCCAGAAGCGGTGGCAAAAAAGAAAAGTATGCAGGTGGAAATGAGATTGATAAACTGGCATGGTTTGATAAAAATAGCGACAAAACAACACATCCTGTGGGACAAAAAAAAGCGAATGGACTCGGTTTGTATGATATGTGTGGAAATGTTTGGGAATGGTGTGAAGACTTGCACAATGATAATGCTTATCAAAATCATGCGTCACACGATCCTGTATGTACTGACAATTCTTCCGGCCTGCGCGTCTTGCGTGGTGGTTCTTGGTGCGGCTACGCCGGGTACTGCCGGGCTGCTTACCGCAGCAGGGGCGCGCCCGACAACCGCCTCGACTACGCTGGTTTTCGGCTTGTCTTTTCTCCGAGGTCAGTGAGTGGCCAGATGAAAGCCAAGTAATAAAAAGCAAGGGATAAAGGCAGGAAAAAACAGGCAGGAGCTTCGCGCACAGGGAAAAATTCCGAATGGAGGGCGCGCCGCCTGGTAAGGCGGCCGAACTCCATTCGGAATTTTTCCCTGTGCGCGAAGCGCTCGCTACAAATTTTTATAAATCATGGAGTTGTAAGTGTCTATACAATATAAATTTTTCTGGATTTCTCCAGATAATAGTCATCATATGGAAACTGAACTTAATCAATTTTTAAATTCAATCCAGGTTATTTCAGTGGATAGAAAATTTGTGACGAATGGGAATAAATCTCAATTTTGTATTATTATTGAGTATAGGAACAATCACTCCACTGAAAAACAAAGTAAAGCATCTAAAAGAATAGATTATAGAGAAGTTCTGTCACCAGAAGATTTTTCGTTATATGCAACCATAAGGGATTGGCGGAAAGAAACAGCAAAAAAAAGTGGCTTGCAATTATATTCTATCTTAAACAATGAACAAATGGCACAGATCGCTCAAAATAAAATTACGACTAAAGAAGGTCTCCAGAAGGTAGATGGATTTGGCAAAACACGAATGGAAAACTATGGAAACGATATAATCAAAATAGTACAAAAAGTATCAGGTTCAAAAAAAGAAACACTACGCTTAAAAGGCTAAATTTGTATGAAAACATAATCTATATCATATCAAGGCATTATATGAAAAGATCAGGCAATCTATATAATCGCATATATAATTATGAAAACATGTGTCTGGCATATCAGAAAGCAGTTAAGGGAAAGCACACACGTAAAGAAATAATTGCATTCAAAAATAATTTTCATTATAACCTGAATCTCATCATACAACAGATAAAAGATCGAAAACCGGATATCGGGCATTATAATTTTTTCAAAATTCATGATCCAAAACCCAGAGATATTTGCGCTGCAAGCTTTCCCGAGCGTATATTACATCATGCGATTATGAATATATGCGAACCACATTTTGAATCGTATTATATAACTGACACCTATGCCTGCCGAAAAAATAAAGGCAATCAAAAGGCAATACATAGAGCTAAAAAATATTGTCGAATGAATAAGTGGTATTTAAAAATGGATATCAAAAAATATTTTGACTCAATTGATCACATGATTTTATTCGATTTACTGGCAAGGCGTTTTAAAGATGAAGATTTACTGAACCTCTTTTATAAAATTATTCAAACCTATCATACCATTCCAAATAAAGGTTTGCCTATTGGAAATTTAGTTTCTCAACATTCAGCCAACTACTATCTTGCAAAATTTGATCACTGGATAAAAGAAACACTTAAAATTAAAGCTTATCTAAGATATATGGATGATTTTTTAATTTTTGATATGGATAAACAAAGAGGCATAGAAAATATAAAATCTATTATAAGTTATCTTGATTGTAAGTTAGCATTACAGTTAAAACCAAATTGGCAACTAAATCGAACAAAATATGGTGTTAGTTTTTTGGGTTATCGTGTTTACCCGCAAAAAGTATTATTACTCCCAAACAGTCGTAATCGATTTGTAGAAAAATTTTTACAATATGAACGAAACTATATTCAGGGTATTTGGACAGAACAGGAAATGGTGTGTCATATGGATCCACTGTTTGCATTTATTAAAAAAGCTGATACTTATGGTTTTCGGACAAAAATTATTGATCGCTTTGGGGTTTGCTCCTGACAACCGGCCTGCGCGTCTTGCGTGGTGGTTCATGGTACAACAACGCCAGGAACTGCCGGGCTGCTAACCGCAACAGGAACGCGCCCGACAACCGCAACGACAACGCTGGTTTTCGGCTTGTCTTTTCTCCAAGCTCAATGAAATGGCAGAAGCCACTCACTGACCAGGGAGCAAATCCTGCTCCATTCCAAACAGGAGCGAAAAAAAAATCGTTACGTCGGTACTGGTAGCCTGCGAGATCGTTTGTCGAAGGTTCTGGCGTAACATTTTTTTTAACCCAACGACCTTCTTAAAAGGAAAACTCCAATGAACAAAATAGGCCTCGACTTTGGCACAACCAACAGCACCTTAAGCTATTTTGATCCAGATCGAAACGTTCTGGATTGCTACCACATGCGCGGTCTGTCCAGCACACCTTATATTCCCTCATTTGTGCGATATGAAATTGACGACCAGTCTGTTGAAATCGGCTGGGCTGCGCGACAAAGTCAGGATGACTCTGATTATGAGGTATATTCAGCCTTTAAAATGCTTTTGGCTGAAAAGGACTCCCAACGCCTTGAAAATTTTGGGTATATGGTGAAAAAGCCTGATGTTTGTGCCAGATCATATCTTCAAAAAATAATTGAAAACTACTGTAAAGAAAAAAATGTTTCACAGATTCAGCAAATGGTCATTACTGTTCCTGAAATCTGGATCAAAGAACATAACCATGCCAGTCGCGAATGTTTGAAACGTATCTGCAATGAACTTAAATTGCCTGTCAAAAAATTTATCAGCGAGCCTGTGGCTGCTTCTGCTTATTTTGTGCATCGATTCCATGAAAAGCATAAGCAGTGGTTCAATGGCCATGTGATGGTTTGTGATTATGGCGGTGGTACCCTGGATATCAGTCTGGCCTTTGTTGAAGGCGAACGTATTAAAGTGCTGGAATGTACTGGAAAAGGACACCATCAGGTTCACCTGGGCAATGCAGGACAGGCCTTTGATGAAGCCTGCCTTAAGCAGGTTTATTATCGGGAAAAGAATCAAAAACTCTCCAGAGCAGATCATCAATTTGCAATTCTGATGACTGATTTTGAACAAAAAAAAATTGCCCATCAATCTGATATTGAAAAACTACTGGCCAAATACATCAAAAATAACAGCCTGAATAAAAAGAAAATTTTTCAGGTAGATCATATGCCGGTCTTTCCATCGGATATGGTCAATGCCTTTGATGATGTCATACGACCATCCCTGGAAAGCGCTCTGACAGAGATGAAAACATTTATGAACAATCATGGTGTGGATCACACAAAGCCTGAAAAATTCAGAGTAGTAATGGCAGGCGGGTTCAGCAATTTTTATCTGGTGCGTCGGGTCATTTCTCAATTTTTTGATGAAACTGAAGACAGACTTTTAGATATTGAAGACACCGCATTGGCCATTGCTAAAGGTGCCGCACTGATTGCCAATGATCGTATTGATATTGATCTTACCTGTCCAATCAGTGTTGGAATTGTTGTAAAAAGACCTGAAAGAGACAAATTTAACAGAATGATCCTCAAAGAAATGGATGAATGTGTTTTAAAAAAGGGTGAACGCCTTTCTGAGTATCGCTCACCTGTTTTTTGTGATGGATTAAGTGTCAGTAAAGATCCAGCCAAACGTGTAACAAAATTGATTATATTTCTGGGTGATCCACCGAACAGATGGCACTTTCCACTGGAAAAAAGCTTGCATGAATTGTTGCCCAATATTGGTGAAAAAAATAATCATTGGCAGATTGGGTTTTCTGTCACTCAGGATTTTCTGTTTTACCTTCATGCGATAGATAAAAATGGTAAAGAAACAGTCAGCGCACTGGGGGATTTACTGGCAAGAGTTTCGGGTGTTTTTATTAAACCATAACATTTATAAGGAAAGGTTCACATGAGTGGAGAAAAAGATACCATTGTCAATATCAGGCAATCAGAGTACAATCGCTTAATGAATACATGCCGCCGAATGGACAATATCAATCAAACCATTCAGTCCAATACAAACAGTATGGCCGGACAATTACGAGGTGAATTAAATACAAGGTTTCAGGATATTCAACGTCGTCATGATGCCACCAGAAATCAGATTTCAGGACTTAGTGACGATATGCAGCGCATTGAACGAACCTTCCAATCCCAAATAAACGCTCAGGCCAGGGAATTTCAAAACAATATTGAATCCCTGTATCAGGAACTGGGCAGCCAGCGCAGAGAATATACTGAAATGATTCATCAGCAGGGAGAGAATTTCAGGCGGGCAATGGATGCTCAATATCAGGAACTGACGTCTCAAATAAACGATATCCGACAGGAAATACAGGAAAAAGAAGAAAATGAACGTCATATTGCCGGCCAGTGGCTTTCTGATTGTCAGAACTATTTGCAGATGATTGATTCTCACTATCGTCATCAAAAATTTAAACCTGGCGAACTTGCACATTTGCAGGCGGAACTGAATATGGTTCAAAATAATCTGGATGTAGGGCAGTATCAGGCCGCCATTACTAATGCGCAGCGCACATTCATGAAAGCTGCCAGATTGCGGATGTCTTTGGAAAATCTGGAACTTGAGTGGGAAGCCCACCTTGAAGCCGCAAAATGCAATACCACTGAGCTTATTGCCACCTGCGATGCCCAAAAAACCTGTCGATTTACTTTTGAAACTGAGGAAGGTGCTGAAGAAATTGCTGGTGAAATTGATTTCTGGACACATGGCCAATTATCCAAAATTCGTTCCCAGGCTGCTGAGGAAATGAAAAAACTGGGCGCACCCAATGATTTAACATTGGATGATTTAAAGGCATCTATGGCACAATCCCAACAATGGCGCAATGAGTGCCTGGCTTTATCTGAACAGGCGAAACAGGCCATTGTTGCCGCACAATTGCGTAACAATATTGGTCAGACCATTGAAGCTGCCCTTACTGATGCTGGCTGGGATGTTACCGAATCTGTGTTTGAAGGAGATGATTTTCGTCAATCCCTGCATGTCAAGCTCAAAAATTTGCCTGGAGATGAAATGGTGACAATTATTTCTCCCATGCCAGGTCCCAATGATACCATTCAGAACAAGGTGAATTTATCGTTTTTTGATCGCAGTACCAGTGATGAACAGTTTAGACAGAGTCGTCTGAATGCCATTACACAAATGTTTCATGATGAAGGCCTGGAATGTACTCCTCCTGTATGCACGCCTGGAACTGAAAACCAGGCATGTACAGATTATGAACGTCTTGATTTTACAAAGGTCAAACAGGCTGAGGTCAGTAAGCAATGAAAGCACATTTCTTATCAAAAAATTATTATCGCCGGTTTTTTTTCTTTCATGGCAAAACAGATGATGAATTCTGTGCATTGCCCTGGGGGATTCTCCGCCTGGAAGAAGTCATTCACCGCCAATTACAGGCGATGGGATACAAGCGCATTCTGTTTTTCAATGGCCGGCAGCTGTATTTTTATGACCATGCATCAAAAGAAGCCTTTGGTGTATCAGACTCATCAAAAAATCCGCCACAACAGTCAAAGAAAACAAGTAAAATCTGTGCCGGCCCACTGGGAATGAAACGAATGCGTAAAACAGAAACAGCACCACCTGCGCCATCGTTTAAATCAGATCGTTTGTGCTATTCTAAAATTAATGATTTTGAAATGGTGAGAAATGTAGAACACTGCATGCAGGATACACGTATTTCAACAGCCTTAATTTTTACTAATGGCCTGGATTTTATTCTTCACACGAAAAGTGACGCCTTTCGTGAAATGGGTCACAATCTGTTTAAATGGAGTCAGGCGTTTGCCTCCAATGAAAATATCTGTATTTTTATTCTGCCTGAGATGACTGTTCAGGACATGGAAAACCTGTTAAACCGATCACCGCAATGGAGTTTTCTCAAAACCCGCATGTTTAACCCAAAAAGCAACCAAAACAAACAATTAACTCCGGAAATGATTCTTATAGGCTACCCACATAAGGAAGAAGTCATTGAACGAATCCATCATTTTAGATTGACCCATTCCCTGACTTTGGACTGGAAAACCTTTGACAAACTGATGGTACCCATTTGCAAAAATATTGCTGCCAATAATCAATCATTAAAACAATTAAGCGCCAGGCTCCGGCAAGCCAATGATTTATCCACAGACACACTTGAAATGCTGGCAGGGCAAAAGGAAACCCGACCAGCGATGGAACGTTTGTGCGCATATAAAGGCCTTGAACCTGTTGTGGAAAAATTGAAACAATTTTTATCCATTGCCAGGGAACGTTTAGAAGAAATGGATCAGAAAACATCACCAGAAACGCATTCCCCTTGTGAACGTGTTTTTCAACAAAACAAGCCGCCTGGGCATGGACTGAATCTTCATTTGATTTTAACTGGTAACCCTGGTACAGGCAAAACCATGTGTGCAGGTATGATTGGCGAAATATTACGCGATGCCGGATTACTTGAGCTGGGCCATATGGTCAAGGCGTCCAGACATAACCTGGTATCAGATCATGTGGGGGGCACCGCATTACAAACCAGTGAAAAAATTACTCAAGCCATGGGGGGTGTATTGTTTGTGGATGAAGCCTATCGTTTCACAGAACGTGGTGAAAATGATTTTGGCATTGAAGCGATTGAAACCATTATGGAAGCCATGGAGAATCACAAGGGAGATTTTTCAGTGATTGCAGCCGGCTATCCAGACAAGATGGATCATTTTTTAAATGCCAATCCAGGTTTAAAAAGTCGCTTTAATGAACGCAATGTCATTCATATTCCTGATTTCAGTTCGGATGTCTTGTGTCACATTTTTGAACAAAAAGTTTATGAAGAACGTCGCACAATGAGTCAGGAGCTTGCCCGAATATTGCCTGCTTTTATCCGAAACTGGCGCAATGAAAGAGATGATGTTAATTTTGGCAATGCACGCGATGTAATTCAATTATTTGAAAATATGAATCAGCGCAGATCCAATCGCGTTGTAGAAATGGAAATTGACAGAGAACGCCGACATGAAATGACATTAGATGATATTCCTGAGGACCTGAAACATCTGTGCAAACCTGTTCAGGCATCTGTTGATGAGGTCATGCAATCTCTGGATGAGTTGATCGGTCTGACACATGTCAAGGAAATGGTTAAAACCCTGATGAATCAAATGAAAATCGAAAAATTGCGAAGTCAGGAATCTGAATTGGCACCAGGGCACTATACTTTTGTGGGTAACCCGGGCACCGGTAAAACCACAGTGGCACGAATGATGGGGAAAATGTTCAGATCTTTAGGAATCTTAAAACGCGGGCATCTGGTTGAGATCAGCCGAGGGGATCTTGTGGCAGGATATATGGGACAGACTGAGTCTAAAACCCTTGAAGTTCTGGAAAGAAGTCTTGATGGTGTGTTATTTATCGATGAAGCCTATCAACTGGTTACTGACAGTCGTGACAGTTTTGGCAAAGTAGCCCTTGAAGCTATGGTAGCATTTATGGAGAATCATCGCCATCGGTTGTGTATCATTGCTGCCGGTTATCCAGAGCCGATGCACCAGTTTATTGCCCAAAACCCGGGGCTGCCATCACGCTTTACCGGGGAAATCGTATTTGATAACTACACGCCAGATGAAATGCTGTTAATTTTCAAATATATGGCCAGAGAAAGGCATATGATTATTGCAGAAGATCTTGAACTTGCACTTGTCGGCAGACTGGTGCAAATGCATGCCAAGGCTGGACCTTATTTTGGTAATGCACGAGATGTTCGAAAACTGTTGGATGCCATGATTGGATCACAAGCCAATCGTCTGGCAGGAATGAAGAATCTGGATAAAGATGATCCTGCTTTATTTCGGTTGGAAATTGTGGATTTCGTGAATTGTTAAAAAAGGAGTTATCATGACCAAAGCCCTGCGTAAGACCAATGAACTATGGCAAAATATCCTGAACGAAACATCAGCAGATGACAGGCGGACGAAAATGCTTAAAATGTCCAGACTGCTCATGCAATACGCCATACTCACCGATGATGAACTTACCGCCTTATCTCAAACCGATACTTTAACTGATTTATTCCTTGCCTATCAGGATATTGGCACTCTTATTCCTGACTTTATTCAGCGTGCCTTACCCCATATTGAACCTGTTTATGCATCAGGGGAATTTAATGATCAATTGCAGGCCTTGAATAAACAATTTACTGATATCAAAACTCAGTATCAACATTTAAAAGAACAGCATGCCCAGTTGCTGTCATCAAAAGATGCATTGAAAGGCCAAAAAGAACAGTATGATCGCCTGACTCAAGAGCTTGATCATCTGACTGCCTTTCAATCAAAGCTGTCTGAAAAAAGTATTGATGACTTAAAACAGGACATTCAGGCATTAAAAGAATCAACAGAAAGTATGCGGCCAATTTATGAACAGCTCATGGCTGAAAAAGAAGCGTTAACTGCTCTGCACCAAAGCATGTCTGATCTGATTACACAATGTGATCATGCTGATTTTTCAGAGTCAGAACAGACTCTATTGATGATTGATCTGGCCAGAGATTTATCTGAGAAACTGGATCGACAGTGGGATCAGTGTGATATTCAATTGGCTCAGGATTTACGCAAATTAAAAAAACGAAATGCCATGTACACTGAAATTCTGGAAAAATTGGAATCCGCATTAACGAAATTACAACACACAATCACCTGTGAAACACAAAACCGAACCATCTATGAAAACCATTTTTCATCCAACAAAAAACTGGTAACTGCCATGAAGCAACGTACGACAAAACCGATTCCACAGGAAATACAGGATGCTGTGTCACTTTCCACACAGATCCATGATTTGCTGCAACGCTTTGATACATCACTCAAGCAAATAATTGAAGACAATGAAAATATGTCACAACAAATTCGTCGGTTAAACAACAGTTCATCATGATTTGTCATATATATGCCACCTTAGCCCGCACCCGCACGTTGGGTCCTTATTTGCGTTATGCCCTGTGGGTCCAGGGCTGCCTTCAGAATTGCCCGGGTTGTATGACACCAGATGCGCAGCCATTAAATGGGGGGCGAGATATATCTATTCATGCACTGGCAAAAGAAATTCTGTCAGACAACAAGATTGAAGGCCTGACCATTTCCGGCGGCGAACCTTTTTTACAGGCCAGGGCATTGCATTCATTGGTGCGGCTGGTGCAAATGTCTCGCCCAATGGGAGTGATTGTTTATACAGGATATCTGCTTGAAACATTACAGCAGTGGCCTGATCAGAATGTCCGGGAAGATATCATGGCTTTTCTTTCACAAATTGATTTGCTCATTGATGGCCCTTATGTGCAATCATTAAATGATGGCAAATTTTTGCGGGGTTCTTCCAATCAGCGGTTTCATTTTTTGAGTTGCCGCTATCAGGATATCATTGACCAGAATTGCAATCATCGGGAAGTAGAACTGCATATGCAGGCTGACAATGTCTTTCTGTCTGGTATTCCAGGAACAAATATGTTACAAAAATGGCAATCAAAATTTAATATTGAGGTGAAAAAACAATGAAATGTCCGGTTTGTGACACGCAATATGAAAAAAATGAACATATCTGCCAGACATGCGGATGGGAATTTAAAGTTTATGTGTCTGATATCAGTAAGGCAGAGGAGGCTGTTTATGAACAGCAATTTAAGATTTATCAGCGAAATTATAAGGCACAAACTGTATTGCAAAAAGAAAATCGTGAACTGAAAATGCGTTGTAAGAAATACCATAAAAAGCTTCAGCAACTGATGGAAGAATATCATAAATTGAAAGACAACCATAAAAGTATATCTACTGTACAGTCGAAACAAAGTAAGAAAGAAAACAAACATAAACCTGCCAATGAAGAACAAGCATTATATGATAGTACATTTAAAAAGGATTTCCCTGATTTAAAGCGCGATCCCTTTGAAACACCTGCCGAATTTGAAGATCGTATCCATAAATTTGGTGCCTTTCAAGTGGGCACTGCCACATTGATTAAAGAAAACTATAAGATTGAAACTGGCAAGTTTCCCATAAAAATCCAATGGAATGAGTGGTCTCAAAAGCATTTTGAAATGCCAGAAAAGGATGCATGGATTATTGCTGAAAGGAACCTG
>Ga0272440_1003319_pt1 | contig 12083 bp, 11 predicted proteins | sample SSMMMBAug17_FD_192440 | JGI IMG/M metagenome (GOLD analysis project Ga0272440, IMG submission 192440) | Marine sediment archaeal communities from Little Sippewissett salt marsh, Falmouth, MA, United States - SSM-MMB-Aug17 | ecosystem: Environmental > Aquatic > Marine > Wetlands > Sediment ... | reverse complement strand
GTAACAAGCGGATTTAAATTAAGTTCAAATGAAATGGAAACCATTTGCACTGCGATTCTTGAAATTAAAAAGAAAACAAATTTGACCCTTTGTGCTTCTTTGGGCACAATAACCCAACATATGGCCAAACAATTAAAAGACAGCGGGGTGACAAATTTTCATCATAACCTTGAGACCGCACGCAGTTTTTTTGATAAAATCTGTACCACGCATGATTATAACGACGATATTGAAACCATCCATCAGGCAAAATCAGCCGGTCTCAATGTGTGTTGCGGCGGAATTATGGGATTGGGGGAATCCTGGGCGCAGCGCATTGAACTGGCCTTTCTGCTGAAAGAACTGAATGTTGATTGTATACCAATGAACTTTCTCAATCCTATTCCAGGAACAAAACTTGCCAACCAGCCATTGTTGACATCATCAGCAGCGTTGAAATGCATTGCAATTTTTCGTCTGGTTCATCCTGAAAAGGATATTGTGATCTGCGGCGGTCGAGAAATAACACTCAAAGAAAATCAATCACGATTATTTTATGCAGGTGCAAATGGATTGATGATTGGAAACTATTTGACAACACCCGGTCAACAGATTGAAAAAGATCTGGCAATGATTCAAGAATTGGGGCTGCAAGTTACATGAGATGTTGAATGATTGTCTTTACAATCGCCTCAGGAGATCGGTTTGAAACATCAACCTTGAAATCGTGGTCTGCATACGCATCTTTTCTCTGTTCAAACAAAGCACATACATCCCTTTCATTTTTCCACAAAGGCCTTTTTTTGATATCATCATTTGTCATACGCTTTTTGGTATCTGCGATATGAATATTCAAATAGATGATTGTTCCAGATTGACGCATCAAATATCGGTTTTTATCCAAAACCGGAACACCGCCGCCGGTTCCAATCACTGATGGCTGTTGATCAGATAATGAGGCAATCAACTGTGTTTCAGCTTTACGAAAGACTGTCTCTCCGAGTTTTTTGAACACATCCGCAATGGACATTCCAAATTGCTGAACCAGCGCATCGTCCATATCCAAAAATGGAAGGGCCAATTCTTTTGCCAATTTTTTTCCGACTGTGGTTTTACCTGAACCCATAAAACCGGTTAAAAAAATATGCGTTTTCATATGATGCCTTCTGTCTTTTAGTATCCTTCCAAACAACAATCTATAACACAAAACCCTGGCCTCAAAATATGATTATGCCAGTAATCATCACCAAATTTTTGAATACCCTCTTCAGAAATTTGGGGTTTATGCCATACAATTGATTGAAAGCCAGCTTCATTTAGGGCCAGTTCATAAGTTTTTTTAGACCAATACGTATTTTCAAAACAGATAACGCCCTGTGGGGTATTGATCGTAATTTGAATCAATGCACCATCTGTCAATTGGTTATTTGTTTTCATCTGGACATTATAATTGGTCTGGGCATAAAAAGTGTCAACAGAAATAAAAGGGCTGAGTGTCACAGAAATCATTTTTCCGCCAGGTTTCAGATTGTTCACCATTGTGTTGCACATTTGTTTCAGCATGCTTACAGTACGCGCATAAGGAAATAAATATACAGATGTCACAATATCAAACCGACCCAGTGTTTTTGACTGACATGCATCCAAAACACTGTAATCAATTGTTTCAGGGGTTGCTTTCTCGATTTTTCGGGCTCTGTCAATCATTTTTTCAGAAATGTCTACACCGTGCACAATGCTTGCACCATACTTCTTTATTTTTCTAGTGTAGTAGCCATCACCGCATGCAAGATCCAGTATGGACTTGCCTTTGACATCGCCAAGTATTTTAAAAAAAGTATATTCTTCACTATGCACCTTTACAGGATTTTGTTTTGAATAATGATAGACATCTGACAGGAGATTGTAATCAGTCATGATTCGTAATACCTCTTCCAGAATTCCACAAGCGATGCCTCTTCAGACGCGTATGTGTAACATTGAGTTGCTTTGAGACCATTTTCAATCAGTATATTCCATCGATTCATGTTACCTGTTATTAAATCAATGAGCAAAGGCTCCAGGGAATATGACAAAGAGATATAGTCTCCTGTTTGTGCTAAAATGCAGTTTCGGTCCTGTCCTGTTCCTGATAAAGTATCCACACCGCCTATGGAATCAAAGCCAGCAACAATTGTCCCACAACGCATGGCTTTCAAACAACTTGAGACCAGTCCTTCAGCAGTGGATAAATTAAGAAAAATAGATGATTGCCTGATAATCGCTGCGTATTCTTGTTCATTATAGTTTTCCAGGGGAATCCATTGAATCTGTTTGATATAATTTGGATTTCTGGCGTAAAGAATTCTTTTTAAAAAGGGGACAAGATCTGCTTTACGCTGAATAAAAGAAATCCATTTTTTTTTTATATGACGTTCATAAAAATAGAGCGAATCATTCAATCCGGCACCGATAAGATGTACTGGAATATTCATACTCCATTGAATCAGTTTTCCAATGAATGGGCTGACAACCATTGCCCGCTCAATATTAAAATGCCGCCAATCTTTTTCATCAGGTAAGGTTTCAAATAAATATGACCAGCTTAATGCAATCGCAAATCTGCGAATGGGGTAATCCTTCAGTTCATACATTATTCCTGGATAAGATTCAGGAATGACGACAATATCACCTTTTTGGATTGTTCCATAGCAAATGGGCACATTGGGCTGATCCTCAAGCACGAATCCTTGATGTGCATGAAGGATCGCGGCTTCAAAACCATATTTGTTCAAGATGGATACATGGCGGTATATTCGACTCATACCAGCACATTTCATTTGTATGTCTGGACAATGGTATAATATCATTGCTTCTCTTTGACCGATGTCCAAGAATGAATAGGAACGTGCAAAAAAAAATTTGCCACATTAAAAATGTATCTGACAGGTCGTACCTGTAAAATGATTCTGATTCTTCCAATCATTTTTGTCAAAGGGTCTATTTTTACGTAAATAATGTTTTTTTTTATTCCCTGCTTTTTAGAAAATCAGGATGAGATATTGGTGTCGAATTAATAATAATATTAGCATATTGTTACTCAATACAATATTTATTAAATAATAAACTTTGTATCCATCTTGTCAAGAACAATTACATGTAAGTTCAATTTTTGTTTGCAAAATATTTAATTGCTATTTAAAAAGATATTATTTGATGTAATAAGAAAGATTTTTTATGAGGTCAAAATGGAAATATATTTTTTAGGAACAGGTTCTGCTTTTTGTTTTCAAAATTATCAAAGCAATCTGCTTATTAAGAAAAATGATCATCTATTACTTGTTGATGCGGGGGGGGATTTACGTTTTTCATTGAGAGACGCTGGATTCTGTATTCAGGAAATTGATGCCATATATATTAGCCATTTACATAATGATCATATTGGCGGACTGGAATTTGCTGCTTTGTTTACTTATTTTAACCCTGATTGCCACCCCCTGACGCTCTTTATTCATGAAAACCTCGTCAAAATTTTATGGGAAAATGCTTTAAAAGCAGGACTGTCTTCGGTTCAGGAAAAATCGCTCACATTATCAGATTATTTTAAAGTCAAACCTATTCCTTCATCAAAGGCGTCTTTTGAATGGCAAAATATCTGTTTTGAACTGATTCCAACGCAACATATGTTTGATGGAACTCAAATTGTCTATACTTATGGTTTAATCATTCATGACAGAACTTCAGATTACAAAGTATTTTTGACCGGTGACACTCAGTTTATCCCTGATACGCTTCAAGATGCTTATAATCGAGCCAATCTTGTTATTCAGGACTGTGAAACCTCAAAATTCAAGAGCAGTGTCCACGCGCATTATCTTGACAATAAAACACTACATCCGAAAATAAAAGCCAAAACCTATTTGTGGCATTACCAGGACAATGTTGTTCAAAATTTTGATAAATGGCAAACACGTTCTTTGAAAGATGGTTTTTGCGGATTTATTACCAAAGGTGCCAGACTTCGTTTTTCAAATGATGGAATCTCATATTTAAAAATCTAGGACCCAATGTGCCATAACAACAAAAATTCAAACCAAACATATTCCTCTTATCAGCATACAAACATTTTATTAATCCTGTTTGTTGCATTGTGTGTGCCCCTGATGATAATATTTACTTTTTATCCCTGGTTTTGCCGCACAGAAATGCATTATTTTGATATCTGGATTTTTTTTCTTTTTGCCTGTTGGCTTGTATACCAATTTTTTATTCGATCCCATGAAGACCTTATGATCATCAAAACCTATTTTGATGGTTTTATTGTTCTGCTTCCATGCCTTCTCGTAGTTTTATGTCTGCCATTCCCTGCAGATGCCTTGCACCTATTGTCATCAAAGATCTTTCTGGATACAAAATGGGTGATCACTCATGCGTATTGGATTTTTGATCCAGATTACAAATGGAATTATATTTCCCTATGGCCTCAACAAAGTATACAGCAATCAATGCATGGTATTGCGTGTGTACTCATTTTTTTTCTGATTATCCATACAGTAAAAACACGCTTTCAGTTGAATGTTCTTCTCTATTGTTTATTTTCCAGCCTCATCACAGGAACTCTGGCTGCATGTCTATTCTTTCATGACTGGTCTGACACACAAACGTTTATCCATGTCAATCATCATATGGCATTGATAATAAATATACTTATTCCCTTAAGCCTGGGTTTTATGATGTCTTTTTACAAAAAAATCAGAAAACCGGTTTTTAAAACATTTTCATTTAGCTTGAAAATCTCCTTAACAAATTTAATTCGCGGAGAACAGGCCATATTAGCACGAATTGCATTGATCATGTCATTACTATTTGGATTCTTTTTATTTGCCAGACCATTTGGATTAAAAATGCTTGGTTTGAGTATGATCCTGATCTTGGGTGGATTGTTATTGATGGGTAAACAAAAGGTTCGTTCTCAGTCTGTGATTTGGGGTTTTGTTGGCCTGACTTTAATAATTTATGCTTTGACCACAAATACAATGTCAACTTCAAATTCAATAAATCATGTGGCGATTGATATTTTCAAAGATTACCCCCTGAGTGGTGTTGGTTCCGGCGCATTACCTTTGATCGTATCAAGGTATTCAAGTATTTCCCTTGATGATTCTGCTCAAATGAGCGCATGGTTCAAGTTGCTGACTGAGTATGGCGTGCTTGGAATCATCGTTTGGATTTCTGCCATTATTGTGTTTTTTGTTCGAATGAATCGCATGTGGCACAAAAGACAGAGCCTTTTTAACGTTGGATGGGGATTGGGCATAATGATGGCATTGATCGCGACAGGGTTTTTTGGACTGGGATATCATTATGGAAATCCATATATCGTCATGCCCCTCATATCCACTCTTGCAGCCTGTGGCTTTTTAGTACTTCATGCCGGACACCGCTCATCGCGACAGGCATTTTTTTATCGAAATGTCACAATTAAACGTAACTCATGGTATGCAATGACAATTGCCGGATGTATTCTGACTCTGATTTTTATTGGCATCTATCAATTAATCCAGACTTCAAATATGAAACATATCTCACTCCAGGCGCAAACTGAATCCGAATGTATTCAAATTTTGAAAAATAATAAATTCAATGCTGATTTGTGGCATCAGATGGCAAAATGGTATCACAAACAGAATAAGGATGCTGTCAATTTTATGAAAACGCAATTACCAAAAGCAGATGCCTGTCATGAAATTGCATGTTATCTTGCACCCAAAAATAATCGCATCCTATTTGACGCGGCACGATACTGGGTATGGCGTAGTAACATTCTAAGTGATCAAACACCATCGCATGATGATAATATCGAAATACCAAAATCTAAAGCCCAGGCAATAATTAATTTTCAAAATAAATTTAAACAAATCGTATATCGACAACCCGATAAAGTAAAATCTGTTGTTGATACGATCTGGCAATGGTACCCTGATGATGCAATTGTGTTGGATGCAATTCCCAAAGCGCCAAAACATTTGAAACAAACTGCCCTGGAATATGTATTACTTCAAAAAAATAATTAAAACATTGCAGATGTATTTTGTGATATTGACAATGACTTATTCTTTCATTTATGCTACAAACTTATGTGCAGGAACGATAAATCTTCAGTCTCAATTATCAGTTACAATAAAAGACAAAACAATGAACATCTGTTTGAATTTATCAAACAAGGGGCAGGCCAGTGCTTATGATATTATTGCGCGAATTGTTTTTTTAGGAAAAACAAAAAAATCCAAAACCATTCCGTGCCTCAAACAAGATGTTGTTAAAACGATTTCAATGGTATTTGATTTGCAGAAAAACATGAAAGGCGATTATCCATTAATTGTTGAAATCAAGTTTCACGACAATAATTTATATCCATTCTATTCGCTGCGGTGTGCTCCAGTTCATATTCAAAGCCAAAAATTAGACCCGAAACTGACAGTCCAGGTGCCGGATGTTGCGTTATCAGAACAAAACAGGATTGATGTTCACATATCGAACCCGGACATTTTAAGTAAAGATCTCACTGTGCAAATGATCGTTCCAGGTTCTTTTACATGTGAAAACAACTTGCAACATCAATTGTTGCCAAAGGGCCAATCCATAAATATGGCGTACAGTCTTTTGAAAAAGATCGCATTACCCGGCTCTAACCATTATGGCTACGTACTGATTACTTATAATGAAAATGCAATGGACTATGCGCAGATCTCATCATTTCGAATTTATGTAAAACCTGATGCCAGTATTTGTTTCTTACAAAAAAAGGATGTCGCGCATATCTGGTTCGGTTTTTTTTTGATTTGGATTTTTTTTATGACATATTTAACCGGGCGTATTTCAAAAAAGGGTTAATTTTCTTAGCCCACAAAGGGCGATACCACATTGCCGTCAGGTTAAGGCAAACTCGCATAAACACTCGTTCCCACGCTCTGCGTGGGAATGCATATGGGACGCTCTGCGTCCCCTGTGCGCGTATCTCGGTCGCCCAATACAGAGGACGCAGAGCGTCCAAGATGCATTCCCACGCAGAGCGTGGGAACGAGAGGGTTTGCTTAGCCTGACGGCTATGGGCGATACCAGCCCATGGAAATACATTACAATGATTTGAGTTTTGAAAAGGGCGGCACATATATTATCGTTACTACATAAGTAAGCGATCATAAGTTTTCGGGCAGATCGTAGTAATCGAAACCCAGCCAATGTCCGAAACCAATGTAGGGGCGAACCTTATGTTCGCCCTGCGAACAACAATCGTTTGCGAACCTATGTCCGAGGCAATCGTTTCAAATTCATTTTCGAACATAGGTTTGATACCGGTTTTTGTCCGGCGGGCGAACATAAGGTTCGATCAACCAGACGAATAACAAAAAATATACTACGATCTACCCGAAAATTTATGATCGCTTACTTAGGAATGCTCGAAAAATAAATTCCTCATTTACTTATGTGCCAAGAACGTGTAGGGGCGAACCTTGTGTTCGCCCATCGTACATAGGAACGAAAGCGTTATTAGTTCGAGGGCGAACATAAGGTTCGCCCCTACATCGGGCTGGCACATAAGTAAATGGGGAACTTATTTTTCGAGTTTTCCTTAATAAACAAATAAGGTCGAGTAGAAATGCAGCATGCTGCGTTTCTACAGTTTATTTCCCTCAAAACGAACAATATCCATAATGGGGAAGTTATTTTCATATAATTCCTTAGGAATGCTCGAAAAATAAATACCTCCTTTACTTATGTGCCAAGAACGTGTAGGGGCGAACCTTATGTTCGCCCATCGTACATAGGAACGAAAGCGTTATTAGTTCGAGGGCGAACATAAGGTTCGCCCCTACATCGGGCTGGCACATAAGTAAATGGGGAACTTATTTTTCGAGTTTTCCTTAAAGAAAATAAATTAAAGAACAATCATGAAATATCCTGATACCCAAAAAAAAATCTTAATTGTAGATGATGTTCCTTTAAATATTCGAATGGTCAAAGATATTTTGACTGAGAATGGATACCATCTTAATTCAGCAACAAATGGGCGCAAAGCCCTGGAAAAGGCTGAATCCGAAAACTATGATTTGATATTGCTGGATATTCGAATGCCAGGCATAAATGGATTTGAAGTATGCGCAAAGCTTCGAACCCACCCAAGAACAAAAGATGTACCGATCATATTTTTGACAGGAGAGGACGAAGCCGCAAGTATTACCAAAGGATTTGAAGCAGGCGCAATGGATTATGTGACAAAACCCTTTTATGGTACAGAACTCTTGGCCAGAGTTCAAACACATTTGGAGTTGAGCCACTCAAAAAAAGCATTAAAAACCATGAATGACCGACTGATGCATGAAATTGAAGAACGAAAAAAAATTGAAAAGGAATTGCGCAGCAGTAAAGAAAAATATCAATACCTTGCAGAACATGATAATCTGACAGGTTTATTCAATACACGCTATCTCTATCAACGTCTCAATCAAATGATTATAGATAATCGGGCAGATGAAATCCCTTTTTCTTTGATATTTATGGACATTGATAATTTTAAACATGTTGTCGATACATATGGTCATTTAAATGGAAGTCAAGTGATTCAGGAAGTTGCTCAGACCATCCAATCAACTCTGACCCTTCCGGCTTTTGCGGTTGCTTATGCAGGGGATGAATTTATTATTGTATTACCCGGTTATGATCGAAGTGAAACAAAAGAAAAAGCAGAAACCATTCGTCAACTGGTGAGAGCTTCTACTTATTTATCACAAAAAAAATTTGCCATTCACCTCAGTGCAAGTTTTGGTATTTCTACGTATCCCAATGATACAACAGATTTAACCCACTTGCTGAGTCTTGCGGACCAGGCCATGTTTGATGTCAAAGCGCATGGAAAAGATGCTGTAGGGGAATAAATATGCCAGAAAAACCAAAGTTGTACGATAATAATAAAACGAAAAAGGAGACACTGCGATGGAAAAGATTGAAAAGAACATCGTTGATCTTTTAGATAATCAGGGAAAAGATTATCTAACATTTAACGCGTTGAAAAACCAAAAGTTTCTTCAAACATCTCTCAAGTTAACAAAGAATATGTCAAATACAGATATTAAAAAAAAGCTCATACCCCATGTTGGAAATGAAATAAGAATAACCAATGGATATAAAGGGTTATATGTCACACGAAACATAAGTGACTCAGATATGGTTATCAATAGCCTTCAAAAGAAAGCGAATTCATTGGGACGATTAAAACTGTTTTTCCCAGTTCAAACCAAAAAGCTGTTAAAATTGGTTGCTCAAATGATCATGGCGGGCCAGCTTTGTGTTGACTTTTCGGCGAATGGGACGATCAATCTGTCTATCAATGATAATTTTGAAAAACAGGATGATATGCCCCAAAATGACGTAGCAATTCAAACACCCAAAAATAATACTCAAAATACATCAGAACGACAACCATCCAATGATCGTCAAAAAATGAAAGAAGCCTATGATCATGTTGGCGGCGGGCGCAGTTTTGTTCGGATTTATGCAATGAGAGAATACCTTGCCTGGCCCGAAAAACGTTTTAATCAAACACTTGAACAGTTAACCAAAGATTTGGCCATTCAACTTCATTATGGCGATCCTTCTGTGCTCACTGAAAAACAATTAGAAAATTCATTTGTAGATGATGAAGGTCAGGTGTGTATTACGATCACGTGGAGGGATGTATGAACAAGGATGGCAGATATTTAGAATTGTTAAAGCAGCAGAAACCATTTGCAACATCAAGCGTCAGCGACCCTAAAGATCATAACTTTCCTGATGTTGTTTCCATTAACGATAAAGTATATCAATCCATAATTGATTTGACTCGAATAAAAAGTCAAGATCCATCAAGACCCCTTGCAGCACTGGTGCTTGGGGAAGCAGGCTTTGGTAAAACCCATCTGATCAATCGATTGATCAGAAACGCTGATAGTCAACATGATTTTTCATTCAGGGTGGCCTATATTCAGCCCATTGAAAACCCGGCGCAAACATATTCGTATTTGCTTCGTGAAATTGTTACCAATTTATTTTACCCCATACAGAACAACCGCCCGCCAACAATATTGCATGAAATTCTTGCAGAAATCATTAAGAACGTTTTAATAAAATCAAATTTCAAAAATTCAGCATTGAAAAAAAAAGTCCATACCATTCTTCAGAATAATCCTGTAGATATGTTTTACCAGCTTGATCTGAACATATCCCTTTGGAAAAATGTAGAAAAAAAATTAAAGTCTAATTATTCCAATATTTGTCCGCCTGTATTTTTTCAGGTATTGATGCAGCTCAGGTATAATGACCGGCGGTTTGCAATAATCGAATGGTTGAAATGCAATACACTGGATGCTGAAATGGCCAACATGCTTCATATAAAACCTTCAAATCTATCCACGCATCCGGCAAGGGAACAGGCTGCCCGGGACATGATAAAATATCTGAGCGCATTGATCGGCATTTGCAGTCAACCATTGCTCATTTGTTTTGATCGCCTTGAAAACCTGGAGACCGCTGAAAAAGTGCAGTCCTTTGGGCGAATGGTAGAATTTTTGGTGGATGATGCCAAAACCATGCTGCCTGTAACATTTTGTCGTGGGGATTTGTGGTTCAATATTTTGGAAAATAAATTTAATACGCACGTGTCACAACGGTTGAAATCCAATGTATTTGAATTAATGGGATGCAACGCTGATCAGGCACTTGAATTGATTGCATCGCGGCTGACCTGGGCATATGGTTGTTCAGATCATAATTATTATCCTTTTAACAAAGACATGCTTGTAAATAAATTCAGTAATCGCTTGAGAAGTACAAGAGATATCCTTCAAAAAGCAAACAACCTGGCACGAAATTTTATTGACCCCAAGGAAATACCACCAGTCACCGAACAACTGATCGCTCATTTTCGATCCCATTATCAAAAAGTTCTTGATGAATTTGAACGTCACGCACCCGAACGTTCACGTATTCAAAGGGCATTGCGGATATTTTTTGAAATTAAGGATTTTGCTGTGGATAACGCGTTTGGAGATAAGTATATTGATTTTGGTTTTTCTGTGGATATCCCAGTTTCAAAAAAAGGAATTGTCATCATTGATGTTCAAAATCATCACAGATCGGTTGGTGCCAGTATCAAACGCGGGATTGATTTTTTGAATACGCATCCAGCATCCTGTGCAATGTATTTTCGGGATGAACGTTGTTTGCTACCATCAAGATGGAAATCCACCAATGACAGGCTGAATCAATTCAAAAATCAGGGCGGTCATGTATTGATATTGGATCGAAACGAGGCTGCACAATGTTTTGCCATTACATTGATGAGTTATGCCATTAAAGAAGGCGATATCAGTATCGAAACACAAGCGGATTTAGACATGCGAAAAGCCAGCATTGATGACTTTTTGCATTTCTTACATGAATACATTTTTCGAGAACCTTTCACGCTGTTTAAGAAAATCGCTGATATTCTCAAATTACGAAAGAGAATAACCCCAGAAAGCCTTATGGATCAAAAATCGAAAAATAAAATGATTTTAAACAAAACCATTGAATGCCTCCGCCCCCAACCCATGATGATGGCATCCACAGATAATATCCTGACCTTTTTATCAAACAATGCGATTCAAACGCATATTAATGAGTTAATGCCATTGATTAGACGATTCAATGACCGGTTCGTGATTCATCAATCCAAAACAGAAACCATCGTCATGATTAAAAAAGAGTGGATAAATGCCCAACCTTAATTTTTCTGAACCTATTGATCTGGCCATCATAACAAGTGAAATTCAAGTAATTGGGGTCAGAGTAAAATTAAGGAATGCTCGAAAAATAAATTCCTCATTTACTTAGGAATGCTCGAAAAATAAATTCCTCATTTACTTATGTGCCAGACCGATGTAGGGGCGAACCTTATGTTCGCCCATCGTACATAGGAACGAAAGTAAAGTAATTGTAAAGTAATTGGGGTCTAAAGTAATTGGGGTCATAAAGTAATTGTAAAGTAATTGGGGTCAGAGTAAAATTAAGCAATAATCTCAAGCTAAATGTATACAAACTTAAGCTTA
>Ga0272440_1003317_pt1 | contig 12092 bp, 10 predicted proteins | sample SSMMMBAug17_FD_192440 | JGI IMG/M metagenome (GOLD analysis project Ga0272440, IMG submission 192440) | Marine sediment archaeal communities from Little Sippewissett salt marsh, Falmouth, MA, United States - SSM-MMB-Aug17 | ecosystem: Environmental > Aquatic > Marine > Wetlands > Sediment ... | reverse complement strand
CTTCATTTGTTTCTGGATCTTGTGCATTTAAGAGTTGTAATACACCGATAACTTCATTCTCATGATTGATTAATGAATGAACCATCATGGATTTTGACCGATAACCTGTTGTTTGATCATATTCTCTAGGACCGGTAAAATCAAATTTCTCGGTGGTATAAACATCGGGAATATTGACAGTTTTACCTGTCAATGCCACATATGAAGAAACATTCGAATAATTGGGTTTACCATCAATATACAAGGGGACTTTGGGCAACTTGATTTCTTTATTTCCTTTTCCGCCCAATCGTGTGCCCATTGTGTCATTTTGAAGAATTGAAAAATTCAGGTTTTTACGCGCTTCATCACAAATATAAAGCGTGCCGGCATCCGCATTCGTGAGGGATCTGGCTTCATCCACAATTTTTTCCAGAAGTGCATTGATATCTTTTTCAATTGAAAGTGCAAGCCCAATTTGAATCAATTTGTTTATATTGGCAATATGGTCCTCACCATATTTTTTTACCTTGCCAAGAATGTCCTTCAACAGGCTATTGAGTGCTTTATCTGAGGATAAAAGCACGTCAGAAGTCAGATTCATTTCAATTTGATTATGATCAATCATGTATTTAATTCTCGTTTCTTAATACGATTAATAATTTCAGTCGTAGAAATTTCAGGTACCAGATGAATACGTATCACCTTTCCACCAGACAGCTTAACAATATCACCGCCTATAATGTCGTTTTCTGCCCAATCCGCCCCTTTCACCAGGATATCTGGTATAACTTGCTGAATAACATTTAGCGGATCGGGCGCTTCAAAGATTGTAATGAAGTCAACACAGGCAAGACCTGCCAAAACAAAAGCCCGATGGTTTTCTTCAACGATGGGACGTTTTGGACCTTTTATTGCCGCAACAGATTTATCAGAATTTAAGCCCACAACAAGGATATCACCCTGTGCTTTGGCCTGTTGCAGGTATGTTACATGACCTGCATGAAGAATATCAAAGCAGCCATTGGTGAAAACAATGGTCTTTTGCTGGACTTTCAGCGATTTTATTATTGGAATGAGTTGGTCCAATGTGTGAATTTTATTTTTCATTCTGCTATCTTTCTGGTATCAAATTTGCAATTTAAGCACGTGCAAGCGTCAATACATTCACATATTCGGCTCCACCATTAATCAAGACTTGCGCACATCCATGAACAGTTGCACCCGTCGTATAGACATCGTCCACCAGCAAGATGCGTTTACCTCGAACAGAAATTTCAGGGTTTAACTGAAATGCAGATATCATGTTTATGAATCGCTTTTCTCGCGTCAGCCTTGTTTGGGATTGTGTTGACCGCTTTCGTATCAGTAATTTGGGCTCAATTTTCGATAGATAATCACGCCAATGCCATAGAAGCAGCAGCGCCTGATTAAATCCACGCTCTCGCAGACGAGAAATATGAAGCGGTACTGGCGCAATCATATCAATAGGAAATAAATCTTCTTGCAAACTTATCAGCTTTTGTCCAAGCAAAAATGAGAATGGTTTTGCCAGTTGACGTTTATTGTTAAATTTATATAAATGAATTAATTGTTTGTATGTCCCCTGATACAGCCCGACAAATCGGACTTTGTCAAATGATTTTTCATATTTTTCGCATGCCTGGCAGGTTTGCGAATGTGTAATATCTGTCACTGCCTCACCGCAACGATTACATTTCTTGTCATGACCTGATTGAAAAGCTTGGATACATTTTTCACACACAAAAGGGGCCATTGCATGTTGATAAAGATCATCTGCAATGGCTTCTTTTGTGAAAATGGGTTGATGACACAGTATGCAAACATCAGGAAAAATAAGAGAAGCCAGTGAACGCCTACATTCTTTCCATAATTGCATCAGCAAACTCAGAACATTTAACTTCAGTCGCACCATCAATCTGTCGTGCCAGATCATATGTTACGATTTGTTCAGAAATTGTTTTTTGAAAACTATTTCGAACAACTTCTGCTGCTTCAGTCCATCCAATATAATCTAACATCATGGCACCAGAAAAAATCAATGATCCGGGATTGACCTTGTCCAGACCGGCATATTTCGGTGCAGTGCCATGTGTTGCCTCAAAAACAGCAAAGCCATCGCCAATATTGGCGCCTGGTGCCAATCCAAGTCCCCCAACCTGAGCCGCAAGGGCATCAGAGAGATAATCACCATTCAAATTTGTAGTTGCAATAACCTGGTATTCATCAGGACGTAACAGCACCTGCTGGAACATCATATCTGCAATGCGATCTTTGATCACAATTTGTCCTTCTTTTTGGAGCCCATTTTGTTTATCATAAAGATCGCTTTCTGATATACAGATATCCGGATATTTCTCCATTGCAGTTTCATATCCCCATTGTCGAAATGCGCCCTCAGTGAATTTCATGATATTGCCTTTGTGCATCAGGGTCACACTGGACAGATTGTGCTTTATTGCATAATCAATGGCTTTGGATACCAGTCGTGAGGTTCGAAATTTGGAAATTGGCTTAACACCAATGCCAGAGTCCTCAGGGATGGTTACATTCATGGTATCTTTTAAAAAGCTAATTACTTTTGAGGCTTCCGCTGAACCACACTGCCATTCTATTCCTGAATAGACATCCTCAGTATTTTCTCGAAAAACAGTCATGTTGACTTTTTCTGGATGTTTCATCGGATTAGGGACGCCATCAATATATTTGACTGGCCTGACACAGGCATAAAGATCCAGTAATTGTCTTAAAGCGACATTTACACTACGAATGCCTTTGCCTACCGGTGTCGTCAAAGGACCTTTGATCGCAATGATGTGATCCTTGATATCAGAAAGCGTGTTTTCAGGCAGCCATTCTCCAGTCTCTTTAAAGGCCTTTTCACCCGCCAGGATTTCCAACCATGCAATTTTTTTTTCGTTGTTGTAAGCTGTTTCAACAGCACGTTCCAGGACCAACTGGGTAGATTTCCAGATATCAGGTCCGGTGCCATCACCTTCTATGAATGGAATAATTGGAATATCAGGCACATTCAATGTACCATCCGAATTAATTGATATTTTATTGATTTCAGACATTAAATTAATTTTCCTTCAAATTTTGCTTTACGTTTTTCCAAAAAGGCGCTGGTTCCTTCTTTTGCATCCTCATTGGCCATACACAATCCAAAGGCATCACACTCAATTTTGCATCCATTGACCAGATCAACCTCAAAACCGCTATTGACAACTCGTTTCGCAGCCTCAAGGGAGAAACGTCCTTTTGATGCAATATTCTTGGCGATGGTCATGACATCATCCATAAGCGTATCCGGTGGACATACTTTGTTAACAAGACCAATATCCAAAGCTTCAGAAGCATCAATCATTTTGCCAGTAAAAATCATTTCTTTGGCCCTATTTTTACCAATGAGTCTTGCGAGGCGCTGCGTTCCGCCATAGCCTGGAATCAATCCCAGTGTAATTTCCGGCAACCCAAATTTGGCCTTTTCCGAAGCATATATAAAATCACATGCCAGCGATATTTCACACCCGCCACCCAATGCAAAGCCATTGACCGCTGCAATAACTGGAATAGATAAAGATTCCAGTTTAAAAAATATCTCCTGGCCTTTTTTGGAAAGACATCGACCGGTTAATGGTGTACATTGAGCAATTTCTTTTATGTCTGCACCTGCAACAAATGATTTCTCTCCAGATCCGGTCAAAATGAGTACCCGAATATTCTCATCTGAAGCAACCGCATCCAATGCGGTTGAGAACTCATTCAATAATGCATCATTCAGTGCATTCAAGGCTTTGGGACGATTGAATGTTATCGTACCAATATCGTCCACCAATTCATAAATTATATTTTCGTAAGACATGAAACCTCCAAAAATTGATATAAAATTATTGCGTTATGCAATAAAAATTAGCTGTTTTGTAAATGAATAAATTCGTTGATATTTTTATCAAAAAATATCAATAAATCAACATCTTTTTTAATTCATTATTCGTCAGCACTTAGGAATGTTCGGAAAATAAGTGGCTCATTTTTTTTGATCGTCCAAAAAAAAGAAGGTCGTTTAGAGAATTAGCATGCTCAGTCTTTACAGGACATTGACCTCAAAACGAACAATAACAATAATGGGAGCGGTTTTTTTTAAGAATTCCTTTAACTGATGATCGAAAAATATGTTTAAAGAATTGTCGCAAATCTAAAAAAATAAATTTTTTTTTATTTTTTGTGTAAGAAAATCGATTTTTTTGTGTCTATATAAATAAAGGGGGTTAACATTCGAAAACACTAATCAGGGAGTTTGCTATGGCGTTAAAAAAATATCCTTTTTATCCAATACTAATGATTGATAACGATCAAAAAAATCGTTTATGGGAAATTGAAAAACAATTAATATCAGCTGGATACAATAATATTCAACTGTGTGATCAATTGGCATCAGCTTATAAATATTTATTGAATGATCATATAAAAGTGGCATTAATTCAGATTCATAACAATGCCAACATGAATCTGTGTCGGCGTATGATTATCGACTATCCAAATGTATCTGTAATTGCAATTGTTGATCGTCAGGATGTACCACGCGGCGAGCGATGTATGAAATATGGTGCATTTGATTATGTTGTTCGACCGGTTGCACAGAATCGCATTGTTAATGTTATTCGGCATGCAATTGAGACGTATGAACTTAAGCAAATCAACATGGAGTTACAACAAAAATTGTTGAATTTGCCAGAATCACGCAATCCGGCATTTTCAAACATCGTGACACAAAATCATAAGATGCTTGCAATAATAAATTATATAGAAACCTTAGGGCAATCGTCAGGATCTGTCTTATTTAGTGGCGAGTCGGGCACAGGAAAAACAGCACTTGCTCAGGCAACGCATGATTTTAGTCGAGGGGAAAATCCCATCTGCACGATTGATGCTGCCAAAACTGATGGTTATGAATTTGGGGAAATTGTATTTGGACATCATTGCACAGATTCAATGAAAGCGGGCTTGCTTGATAAAGCTGAAAATGGAAGTTTATTGATTAAAAATGTTGATCAACTTGATCTGGTATCACAACATAAATTATTAAGATTGCTGAAACACAATGATTATATTCCATTGGGCGCTGACCGAAAATATAAGTCAAATGTTCGCCTACTAACCACAACCACAACAGATTTAACATTGCTTGAAAAGCAAGGGAAATTCCGAAAAGATCTTACCTATTTCTTGATGCAACATCACATTAAGGTACCGCCATTAAGAGACCACACAGAGGATATTGTATTGTTGGTCAATCGATTTATTGAGCTGGCATCCATGCAATTCAATAAGCAACCGCCGAGACCTCCAAAACAATTGGTTGTATTGTTAGAAACATACCATTTTCCAGGCAATGTTGCCGAGCTGAAAAATATGATTTTTTCAGCCGTTCAAAATCATAAAAGTGGTATTTTATCATTGCAATTCTTAAAGAAAAGAATTGCTGAATCAATGAACTATAATGCCCAAACCATTTTTCCAAACTTTGATGATACCGATGGTTTGCTCAAATTTTCTAAAAAGCTTCCTACGATCAAACAGGCAACATGGTTGCTCACTGCAGAGGCAATGCTTCGTGCCAGGGGGAATCAATCGGTTGCATCTCATTTATTGGGCATTTCGCAACAGGCATTGAGCAGGAGACTCCAGAATATGGAATTACAGTATCACAAATATGAAAATTGACAGGTGTTAACAGACAGGGTGAAAGAAAGCAAAGCTGGTATCTTCATATTTATGCATCTTTCTTTCCCTTTTCCTGATTCATTCGATACACAAATGCAAGCAATTCAGCAACAACCATATACAATTCAGGCGGTATTTCCTCCTGTAAATCCAGTTCTGATAATACGTGTACCAGATCAGGATCTTCTTTGATTGGTATGTCATTTTCTTGCGCCAGCGCAATAATCTTTTTAGCGATATATCCCTTACCTTTTGCTGTTATTCGTGGGGCTTTGTCAACACCTTTATTGTATTTTAAGGCAACTGCTTTTTGAGTCTGATTCATAAATATTATTTCCTTAGGTCCGAGCATTCCTTCGTCTGTTTTGAAAAGTAAGGTTCCCAATCGGATAGGCTCAATTTATCCGATTTTTCAGATGGGTATTTTTCCTACGCAAAAGTGCTTAAATTTTGACTTGTACGTGAAAGATCATGAAGTAAGGACATTTCAATCAGTTCCTGTTCATTTTTGAGATGATATTGCGTTAACTGGATATAAATACCATGAATCGCAAGAGCATCAGCCAAAATAGTTTCATGCTTTCTAAACAAATCAATTGAATCTGGTTGACTCAGCCAAAAATCAATACGCAATTGACGTTGTAATAATACAGCCTCGACCTTTACCGGACCGATATGTGACATTCTTAATAGTAATGTGGTTTTTAACATGGAAGTAGAGGCGTCCTTGCCCCCTTTTTTCATATCTGAGACATCAACCAATAATTCTCCTGTATAAAACATATTGCCGAACAACAATGGCAGCATAAAAAACAATTTTCCATGCTCAGTCAATGTTTTATGATTTAATAATTGCCATTGCTCAAATTGTTCGATCATTTGTTCAAGGCCCAGTTTGATATCCAAATTATCATCTTGAATGTTTTTTAATGTATCAAGTGTCAGTGCCTTTAAATCCTGTTGGATCAATTTTTTATATTTTTCTGATGATAGATTCTTTTGTGATGACGCCCACTGTTTCAACTTATTCTCCCATAGCAGTCCTGATCGCTGAAGAAAAGCCATTAAATAATATGGTGTAATTGAATCACCAGGCTTGATCGTCAATTGGGAAAAAAGATGCATCATCTGTATCATCAGTTTTTCATTGGCCTTTTCCGGATTGTTTTTCATCATTTGAAACAGGTCATTGAACAATTGAAAAGGCGATGCCTGCATGGCAGATCCACCCATCAGTTGCATCATGCTTTGCTTTAAGTTTGAAGAATCAAAAACTTTAAAAATGTAATGGGGTTGGGTTTGCTCTACTCGAAACTGAGCGGTTTGTCCTTTGGCAAGATTGACAGTGGTTTGGGCGATAAGTTGTTTTCCCTGAACCAATAACTTTGCCTGACCGGAACGATTAAAGTCTAACACTTTACCGCTGACAACATCACCCTTACGAAGGGATAAGCCTGTACTATTTTGTTTGTTTTGAGAATTGATCGCTGCCCGATGCTGAACAATCAAATCTTGAAGGCTACGAATCATAAGACCTCAATGTTTCATCATCTTGTTACTTATACGCATTTAATTTATTATAATTTTGACCGATGGTTTGAAATTTATTCTTTAAGTTTAACACCAGATCGACCTCTCCTTTGGCAACCCCCATTTTTTTGGCTATGGCATCTGTTTGAAGACCACTTCTGGATAATTTTAATATTTCATCTGCATTGATGGCATCTGCATTGATGGCATCGGAATTGGGACGTGATTCAAAGGTAATTCCGCTTTTTCGCTGGCTTGAATCCGGGGGCATTTTTGATGGCTTTATTCTTGATGGTTTTTGTGTTTTCTTCTTTATGATATCTTTGATTAATGGAGATTTTTTTGTGTTTTCAGATTTTGAAAATGACATTTTTTCAAAGGAATCTTCTTTTTCCATTTCTGCTGTAATGTCTTTCACCTGCTCAATATTTTTTCTTAATGATAAAACAAGATCCACTTCATTCTTGCTGACCTCTAACTGAATAGCGATTTGATCCGCTGGCATTCCCTGCCGAGATAGACGGATGACATCATCCTGAAAGTCTTTAAAATTGTTACTTTTTCCTTTATTTGACGCATAATTTTTCTGATTATTGTTAAATGGATGTTCCAGCTTTTTGACGGGTTGTTCAAAAACAGAGCTAACCTTCGCAATCCTTTGATCCAACTTTTCTGTTAATGCAACGACAAGTTTTTGTTTTTCTTTCAGTAAGACTTCCAGTTTGTAGGAAATGGATTTGGCTTCAGTCAGGGTTGGCTGTAAAATTTCCTCAAGTTTTTCCTTTGCAATGGTTTCTGCATGATCATGACGAACAAACCGCCGCATGAATATGACAAACAAAAGAATAATAAAAGCATCCAATACCAACAAAGAGATGATTAATAGTTTTATCATAAAGATGTTTCCTTTCAATATTAAATTTCATAATAACTTGAATCATAACACAAATCAATACCAATTGCCAATAACCAGAAACGCACTCCACACAGCTGGATGCCAAAACTGAATTTTGTCAATTAACGTTAATTGCGCTTGCTGCATGGCTTTGGCTTTAGAATAGTTTTTTTGGTAAACATTGCCATAAAATTCTGAAATTATTTTTTGTGACGCATAATCGTCAACAGACCATAATGTTGCAATGGCACAGTTTGCCCCGGCTTTCACAGCCCCGCCAGCCAATCCAAATGCGGCACGTTCGTCTCCAATCGCTGTTTGACAGGCACTGAGCGTCAAAAGATCAATTGTTGATGATTGGGTCTGTTTTATCAATTTTTCCAAACTGTTCATTGTTAGTTTACTATTATGGGTCAGCAGGAATGTTTTTTCAGGGATGCTGCCAAATTCGCCATGAGTCGCCAAATGTACAATAGAATATTTCTTTTCTGTAATTTTCGATTCTAAGTTTGATACTGTAAAATCTTCATCCAAGAAAACATCGCCAGGCACAATACTGTTGATTGTTTCCAACTCTTTTGAAATGCGGGGTAAGGCATCAAATTTAAAATTATCAATTGTATGCGCCTGAGTAATACCACAAAGCAGACCATTGGGCGATTGCCGATTTGTTTTCTCCAGGCGTGTTAAATGTAAGGCCGGTATTGTTACGATTTCAAATTCTTCAATAAGAAATTGATCCTCAGGGCTGAAAAATATAGAAAAGGGCAACATTCGCATGGCACCATCAGATGCCACAACCAGCGTTTTTACTTTCTGTTTTTTAAGATCATTATATATAGGTGAAATAATAAGTTCGTATAATTTTGCCGCATCAGTTTCAAAAAGGCCCCAACCGGGGATATCTTTACGAAGGCGGTAGATCATTTTATTGAATGTCTTTGTATCGATATTCAAACGCAAATGTTTGAAACCATTTGGTAAACGCATAATCAATCCTGGATTTTCTGAAAATGGAATAAAATAAATAACTGCAACAGCTCCCAAATCACTATTGAGCTGTAAATATTTTTCCTTTTTACGTGTTGTCACACATGGATCATCAAAAATATCTTCCAGCTCCGCTGTTTTAACTTCATCCAACGTCGCCCAGGTTTTTTGAATAAACGTTGAATATTTTTTATTGCTAATATGGATAGATGCAGCGAGATTAAAGTAAATTTCAGACAATTCGAGATAAACAGGCTTGATTAATTGTTCAAAAACATTTGTTTTTGTTAGCCCACTACAATAGATTGTTTTTTGAATGGGAGAAAGTTGTTTGATGGCCTTGTTATAGTGATTAATCGCTTTTTGTATCTTGCCAATTTTTTTGTACAGACGCCCAAGTTGCCAGTTATTTCGATATAATGCAAACATATCCTTTATTTTTTGGGCATAGAATAGACTCTTTTGCGTGAGGGGAATGGCATCGTCAAATTGTGTTGCGCTTTCGTACAATCTACCCATTTGAAAATACAATGTTGACCCCAAACGATTATCCTTAATTTTTTCATTTAATTTTTCAGTTTCCATATAGATTTGATGGGCCTGACGAATTCTATCTTTTTGGCCATTTTTGGAACTTAATGCAGTCAATTCATATAGTTCGGCAATTTCAAGCATTAAGCATCCCTTTCGAAAAGTATCTGATAGTTTGGAAATATAATTATACGCATCTTTTAAGGATTGCATTCGTTTCTTCAAATGAGTTGAATCGTTCTTTTTGACATATACCTTTGCCAGATTGATCATCAACTGCGCATGGAAAATATTTTCTGATATTTGACTGCTGGATTTAATTGCCTGATTAAAGGCATTGATGGCGGACTGGTAATAGTGGCTTTTATTCACATGTGTATAATACAGCAACCCTATTTCGTTTAGCGTTTCACAATATAAACGTGCATCCCTGGATTGTTTTGATAATTCCAGCGCTTTTTGAAAAAGCCCTGATGCCATTGTGGGCATGGAAAAATACGAATAAATACTGCCTGATGTGTTATAAAAACGTATTACAATATCAGGCGAATATTGCTTAATCTCTGGCTTGAGGGGTAATAAAATTTTCAGGGCCTGCCTGTGTCGTCCAAGTGCTTTTAGTGCGTTGGCTTTTAATAGTTGGATTTGAATATATTCATTTGATGCCGGTTGAAATTTAGTTTGTAAATTGTCGAGTTCAAAGATTGCACTTTCAAATTTTCCATTTAAGATCATTTTATCAATTGATTTCAAAAAATTATTGTCTGCCCAAACATTTATGGCATAAAAACAAATCAAAAGATAGATGTATGGTATTCGTTTTTTCATGGGTAAACCTGTATTACTTGGATAAAATCCATTTTTTGAGAACATAACATACTTCAAAATTTATTTTTTTTATTTACAAAAAATTACTACGAAAGATCTTTTGCAATTGTTCGGTTTCGACCTTTTGTTTTGGCAACTTGTAAACGTTCATTAGCGCGTTTATACATGGTTTCAGGAGTATCATTATCTTTTGACTGAACAACACCCAAACTAACAGTAATTCGTCCGACAGTTTTAAACGTGTGACCGGAGATGAGTTTTCGAATTTTTTCGGAAAGAATAATGGCTTGCTGAAGGTCTGTTTCTGAGGCAATGATCGCAAATTCTTCACCACCCACTCTGCAGAATAAATCACTTTTACGAATATGTTGATCTACCAGATTGGCCAATTGTTCCAGCGCATCATCACCTACTTTGTGGCCAAAAAAATCATTAATTCGTCGAAAAAAATCAACATCAAAAATAACCAGGCTCAGTGCGCGATCATAACGTTCTGATTTCGCAATTTCCTGGGCAATCAACCGATAGAACATTCTTGAATTATAAATATGCGTCAGAGGATCGTAATTTTTGACAATATCATTGTTGGTTGAAATATATCTGCGGATAATAATAAATATCAATGGAATAAAAAGTAATGCAACCAGCGTATGGGTGGCAATCATCTGAGAAAATGAATGTCCTTGGGCTTTATTGTTTATTACCTGTGTCAATGTTTTCCAATACCGATCACAATGGGTTTCCATTTTCTGTTGATTGAGTTCAATAGGTGTGTCATCATATTTATCAATCAATGTCTTGAAATATTTCCATTGTGTATCAATCCAGTGAATCTGAATAAAGGCATCGGAATTGATTTGTGATTTAAACCGATCCACAACTTTTTCCAAAAATAAGTCTGCCTGTCTGATTGCATGCTCATACGATTTTTTGTTCACAATCAAAGACATGGTACGTTGCATTTCACCATGCACAAACAAAGCTGCTACAGTTGAAGCATCACGTGCTGTTATAGACTTAATGTAGTTGACTGATAACATCAGATGAATCGCTACAAATATTATTAAAATTGCTGAAATAAAAATTTTATGGGTAAGCAATGGCACACCTCCCTTTACATTTTGGCATTGATTTTTTTTGGAACTTTTAATTGACATGACTTATACCGCTAATATTGTCAAGTCATTTTTACAGCCTGCTAATCTTTTTACCTTTAAATTTTGATTCAAATCTCGATAAATTTGAAAAAAAGATCCAGAAACTTTGTGACAGAGGCAATGATTTACATTCTGAAATTATGCTGGACTGGTTTGGGAAACGTCTAAAAACAATTCGTTGAAAAAGTTCGAATCTCTTGAATAATACCAATATTCATGTTATTCAATTGAACAAGTTTCAAAAACCCCGATGAACATTTTTTAAAAAGGGGAACTTATTTTCAGAGAATTCCTTAACATACGTTCATTTTGGTTTTCATAATAAAAAAAAGAAAAGGTATCAACAATGGGAATTATGTTTTACATTTTATTATTATTTCCATCCATTGTTTTTGGAAGTGAACTATGGCAGGTAGAAAATCCATTTTCATCAA
>Ga0272440_1003316_pt1 | contig 12095 bp, 9 predicted proteins | sample SSMMMBAug17_FD_192440 | JGI IMG/M metagenome (GOLD analysis project Ga0272440, IMG submission 192440) | Marine sediment archaeal communities from Little Sippewissett salt marsh, Falmouth, MA, United States - SSM-MMB-Aug17 | ecosystem: Environmental > Aquatic > Marine > Wetlands > Sediment ... | reverse complement strand
TTGTAAAAAAGGGTAAAAAATATGTATGTACAGAAAATCCAAGAATAAAAATTATGGATATGGTCAGAAAAGATTATGGCCCTAATGAAAAAGATCATAAAATAGTTACTATTATAATTGAACCTTCCTCAGAAAAAGGAATTGGTTTTTTACAATATGACTATGAAAAAAAAGGAAAAGATACAGATCAATGGCTTTATCTTTCAGCTCTTGGTAAAGTAAAAAGAATTGTATCTGGTAATGAAAATGAACCTAAAACAGGTAGTTTTTTTGGATCAGAATTTACTTATGAGGATATGGAAAGCCTTCACATTGACGATTATTCATATAAAGTTCTTGGAAGTGAAAACTACAAAAAACATGACTGCTGGATTATAGAATCTATCCCTGGAAAAGAACGAGCAAAAAAAAGTAATTATTCTAAATATATGGATTGGGTTGATAAAAAAAGGTTTATGGCTCTAAAGTCTATTTTATTCAATCGTCAGGGGAAAAAAATTAAAAAAATCTACAATACTAAAATAGAAACTATTGATAATATTCTTGTGCCCAGAAAAATAATAGTATTTAACCTGGAATCAAAACGAAAAACAACTCTAAGCTATGAAAAAATAGCAATTAATAAAACAGTTAATGATGATTTCTTAACTCAAAGAACCTTAACAGATGGAGCTTTCAGGGAAAGTTCTTTAAGAAAATATCAAAAGTATCTTAAATGAAACAAAGTTTTTTTTATATTCTATTATTTTTTATTAGTCTGACTACAGTATCTTTGTATAGTTACGTAAATTTTTCATATGCAGCCAGTGCTTTTGATTCTGACGAAATAGTCTTTGATCAGGAAGATTCTGCCTTTGATTCAGATGATGATGCCTCATTTGATGAAGAAGAACTAATTGATGAAGAAGAGCAAGAGAAAACCAATACTTTATCAAATTTTTTAAAGGATTCAAGATTTACCCTGGGTTATGAGTTTTCCTTTGGACTTAATCTTAAACCTGAATTTATAACTAATTGTGCTTATTTTCGTCAGGAATTAAAAACCCTGGTATATGATAAGTTTTTTTTTCAAATTGATGCTAATATCAAAGGTTCTTTTAATGATGATCATAGAGCATCTGCAAAGAATAAAGATTTTTTAACAGAATCAAATGTAAGAGAAGCATTTATTCAAACTGGTTTTGAAAATTTTAGTATTAGCTTAGGCAAAAAAATTGTCGTATGGGGAAAGGCTGATACTGGAATAATAACAGATGTTGTATCTCCCAGAGATAATTCAGACTTTATTTTTATTAAACTGGAAGATGCAAGGTTTGGTCAACCAATGCTTTCAACTGATATTTATTCACAATATGGCAGTTTATTCTTTTTTATTAGTCCAAAACCTTTAACAGATAAAGAGCCTGATGAAAATACAAGATACTATATAACAATTCCAGAAATGAGTCTGGTTGTTATTGAAAATGATGATCTTTCCTATTCTGATATTGAATTTGGAGGTAGATGGAAAAAATCTTTTGGAAAAACAGATTTATCTCTTATGGCAGGGAAATTTTTCGATAATACAGGTCTTTATCATTTTACTAAAAAATTTCATTTTACAGGAAAACCCATTGTAAGTAAAAGCTATCATGATTATAACATGATAGGCCTGGCTGCCAGTTACGTTAAGAACAAATATCTTTTAAAAACAGAAGTAGCTTATAAAGAAAAACTTGCCTTTCAAGGATTTAATTTAATAGATCTGATTACTATAGAAGAAAAAAATATTTTAGATATGAGTTTTGGCATAGAGTATAATGATAATGATAAATATCAAACTTATATTGAAATATCTCACAGGTACATACCTGGAAATATGTCAAACCTGCCATATGAGGAAAAAAATAGTACTTCTTGTTATTTTACACTTACAAAAGATTTTCTTAATCAAACCTTAAATTTTGAATACATGTTTTATTATCATATACAACAGAAAAATTCATTCAATCATGTCAGACTTACAAGGGATGTGACTGATAATTTTCAAGTAATCAGTTCATTTGCCTTTTTAGATATTCAGGATGAGAACAGCTTAATGTGGTATTATAAAGATGAGCATAGATTAACTGTTGATATTAAATACTTCTTTTAAACTTAGCCTTTAGTCCTTCGTTTTACCTCATTTCAATATATGCTTTTTCCCAAGGAAAAAGAAAATGTTCTTTTTGAGGTGGATAATCCCGAAAAAAATCTAAGAAAATTATTAATATATGCACTTTAAATATGAATAAATGGTGCGTGATTAGAAGTAAAAGATATTGGATTACGTTTAATAATAGGAGAAATATCTGGATGTGATTTTATTTCTTTTTGCAAATAATTTCTTATTATAGAACGATCCAGATCAAATGGATGTTCAAAATTTAAATATAATGAAAGATCACCATCATAAAAAATTTTCGTTTTTAATTGTTTTGTTTCAAGACTATTTATGGGCAAGTTGAATATTGCAAGATTTAAAAAATCTATATTTTTATTATTATTGCAAATAAAATTTTTTGTTTTTTCGTAACTTTTTATGTTTTCATATGGAGTTCCAAACAAAAAATAAACATAAGTTCTAATTCCAGCTTTATGTATTGTTTCAAGAGCTTGTTGAATAATAGTCAAGTCTAAGCCTTTATTCATTTGGTTTAAAACATCATTATCGGCAGATTCAATGCCAAGTTTAAGCATTATGCAACCGCTTCTTTTAAGTGACATGCAAAAATTCAGGTTTGTTAAATGTTTGGTAATTCGCGCAAAACCATACCAGGGAATTTTAGGAGGATATTTAATAAGCTGTTTTAGAATTTTGGGTGAAAGTGCATTGTCCAAAAAATGAATAAGAGATGGTTTATAACGTTTAATAAGATAGTCAATATGTTTTGTAACCATATCCTTAGGTGAAGGTAAATACGAAATTTCTTCTGCACGTTCAGGGCAGAATGCACATTTTCTCCAATAACATCCTCTTGAAGCGCTGTAAGGAAGTACAAACCCAGGAGACATGTATTTGTTATAATAAACATCATCATAATCAGGACATGAATAATATTTATATTCTTTTGTATCAAAGAATTCAAGTAAAGGCTTCTCTCCTGGACCTGAAATAAAAATTAATTCAGGAATTTGAAATATTTTTAACTGTTCAAATCGGTTAATCCATGATGATATCAATCCTCCACCTACCCATACCTTAATATCAGGTCTAAATTTTCTTATCAGACCAATTATTGAGAATCCACAAATAGCCTGACTTAGATAATTAATTGAAATACCAATACCGCAAATATTGCTTTTTAATATTTTATCTAATCGTTTATTCCAGTGCTCAAAAAAAGGATTTTTTTCAGGATATGTCATAGCATGTAAGAGGTTTTTGCTTTGTGTGGGAGAAAGAGATGAATCATGATAATTGGCAAGAGAAATGCGTACTGTAGAATCTTTTGTAAAGTTTTCCAAAACTCGATTAATATTTTTCACAGCATTAATATAAGATGCAGGATATTTATAAATATCATTAATTCTAAGTTGATTAATATTTTTATTAATATTTTTAATCGCTCTTTTTGTCCAGGTATCTTTTATCTCAGGTGGTTTTGTATTAATAATGTGATAAATTCCCTCAATATTTAAATCAATTATTTTGCATGAAATTTTATTGGATCGCAAAGCACCTGCAAGGTATGCCAGGCCTGCTGGTGGTTCACAAGGTTTGGATATTGGGGGGTGTATTAAAATAAAAGTAGATGATGACATAATTTTTTTCCGAAAATCACCTCTTCATCTTGCTTTTTTTAAGAAAAATAATCAAACATTCGTCCAAAATGAATCCCTCCAATAACTTTATCATGATATTTTTTATAAAGTGTTTTGCGAGCTTCATCTAAATGACGAGAAGTAATTCCATGTTTGTAAGAAACAGCAGCTTCAATATAGGCAGATAAATGATCACATGCTTCTATTAATCTAGAATCAATTGTTTTTTCATTATTGTTTTTTAAATCAATGGCGTCTTTAAAATGTATATACTTAAGGATTTCTTCTTGCCATGCCTTTGGAATCAAAGGCATGATTTGATCCTCAAGCATTTTGTTTTCCATATCTGCAATTATGCTTTTTAAGCCTTCTACTGATGTCTTAACAGGTGAAATAATATCCCTGGTTAAAACTTCTGGAAGATCATGAAAAAAGCCTCCATAATAAATATTTTTTTTATTTCTATCTTTTGGTTGACAATCTAAAGCGCATAAATAAGCAAGCATGGCAACTATTAGCATATGACCTAGTACAGATGTTTCTGGTAATTGGGGAGACATCGTCCATCTTTTCTGAAAACGAAGCTCACCACAAAATCCAATTAATCGAGATGTTTTTTTTCCGAGTATAATTTTCTGTACTCCAAGTAAGTCCATGTGATCTTCAATTTCATCATCTATTTCTTCTTTTGTTTTTTCAATAGTATTTTTAAATTGATTGTATGGGTATAATAAATTAAATTCCCACTGAGTAGCTAAATAATGTGATGCTTGTAGTATTTTTTTTTCAATGGAGTAAGAAGAATCATCAAAATAATGTTGAAATCGCTCAAAAAGTTTTGGATGATTATCGATCATATGGGGTTTCAATTTTTTTATTACCCATGCATTAAGTTGTTGACCTTTTTGACGCATTATACGATGAAAAACCTGTGGTTTTATATCTGTCAATGTAACTCTATGCAAAAACTCAAACATTGCTCCTTCAATTAAATCAATCCAATTTATTTCTTTCTGACGTTGTGTTTCTTCAAATTTTGCAAGTACATAAGCAATTAAAACTTTATGTGCTTGCTTATCCAGTTCATTTAAACTTACTGGACTGACATGATCATTCCAACGTCTGATAAATGCTGATTCAAAAAAAAGAGTAATTAAACCTTTAGAAACCATCTTTTTATTCTTTCCTTTCACGAAAATTTTTAATTTCCAGAACATTTGTTTGCTTGAAAATTCATTAATTGAAAGTTATACTACTACCAACTCCATGCTGATGATGATGGTGTGTTTCATGAGGATGTTCATGCTTATGGCGATGAATTTTTTCTCCTGGAACAATTTTTCCATTTTCCATAGTAAAAATAGAATCTGTTGTATCATATAGAAAATCATTTTCATGAGAAATCACAATATATGAAAGATCCAACCTGCGCAAAACTTCAACTAATCTAATCTTTGTATTTTCATCAAGCCCAGTATTGGGTTCATCAAGAAGAAGAACTTCAGGTTTCATGGCCAGAATTGTAGCCAGTGCAACCAGTCTTTTTTCTCCGCCAGATAATTTGTATGTGATTCTATCTTCAAAACCATTTAAACCTAGTTTTTTCAAAGTCTCCTCTGCAACCTGTCTTGCCTGGTCAGGGCTTTTTCCAAGATTCAATGGTCCAAAAGCAACATCTTCCAAAACTGTTGGACTAAAAAGTTGATCATCAGAATCTTGAAAAAGCAAGCCTATTTTTCTACGTACTTGCTCAAAATCCTTTTCTGTATTAACTGGTTTTCCAAATATTTCTATTTTTCCAGAGCCAGGTTTAACAAGTCCCATAATGATATTAAAAAGAGTTGTTTTTCCACTTCCATTAGGAGCTATTACACCAATTCGATTTCCACGAAATAACTTTAAATTAAGACTATCTATAACAACAACTTCACTGCCTGGATATCTATAAGTAATATCTTCAAGATTAATAATTAAATCATTTTTATCATTACTATTCATCAATATAAATACTCCATAATTAACAGATTAAGAATTATTAAGGTCATCAATATTAAAAAAAGTCTATTTTTACCACCTGATGAACCCTCATATAATGTATAAAACTTACCATTAAATCCTCGGCATTTCATCGCCTGAGAAACACGTTCAGCTCTAACAGAAGCATGAACAAACAACATCCCTATTAAATAAGCATATGTTTGATAAGAATGAATATTTGTCCCAGGACTAAAACCACGTATTTTAATTGCTTTATGTAATCTACGATATTCTTCTTCTATAACAAAAATATATCTATATGTCATAAGTAAAAGATGAACAAGTTTAGTTGGTACACATAAACTATTCAATGTATATCCTAGAGTAACAATTGTCATAGTTGAAATTAGTGCAATAAATACCAGAATAATAGATATTGATTTTAGTGTTATCTGTGCGCATAAGATGATTCCTGGCATTGAAATGAATAATGGCCCAATGTTATAAATAGCCTTCCCTTCGAATGTTAGAGGAAGAGTTATCCATATTAGTATTAAAAAAAATATAACAACAGAAAGTCTTTTAAGAACAGCTTTGATTTCCAATCTTGCAAGACAAACAAGAATAATAGCAATACAAAGGCTAAATAGTAAAACCTGAAAATTTTTTGAAATAGCTATTATTAAGGAAAAAAATGTTGCAATTATAATTTTATATTTTGGGTCAATTTGGTGTATCCAAGAGGTCCCTGTTGAAAAAGGTTCCTGTATCATTTTATTTACCTTTTAGTTTATTTCTATAGTTTAAGTAAGCTCCTAATCCAACTAAACCAATAATGTAACCAATGCCACCAAGTATATCTGAAAATTTAGGGCTTTTATTTGGATTTAATAACAGATTAACTTTTTTTATTAAGGGAGTCATTTTTTTATCAATTACTTTTTCTACTATATTTTCAAGATTTTCAGAACTAATACAGTCTGTATTAAGTATTTCTTTTTTTTTATTATTTTTACCAATAGGTTCATAGGAAATATTGCCATTTGATAAAGAATTATTATCTGGAGTAAAATCTTCAATTGGAATAATCCAGTACGCTTTGTGTCCCATGCCTGCAATAAGAACTATTTTTAATTCCATTTTCTTTTTAACTTTAAATGAAAAGTTTCCATTTGCATCAGTCATACCCTTATGTATTATGTTATCATTAATATCAAGTACTTCAATTTTAGCATTTTTTACTTTTTTTCCACCACTAAATTTACTTTCTGTATGAACAGTATTACCTTCAACCCATGCAAAAATAGAAACCTTATGTGCAAAAGCTTTGCTTGAAAAAACTAATAATAAAATTATAAAATAAAGGATCTTATTAAACATTTTTTTATTATTAAATATATTCATTATACTTTCCTTAAACTAATGGTTAGTTGTATCTAACAAAACAGGATGAACTTTCTTTATAAAAGTAATAAAAAAAGCGGTTACAACACCTTCAATTAACATTACAGGAAGATTTGCTATAATGACCATCAATGAAACTTCCAAAAAATTTTCTTCTGTAAATATAAGCGATAAACCAAGCAAAATAGCAGCACCAAATACAGAAAAAAAACCACAAGCAAATGAAGCTGCAATAGAAATAGAATTATTTTTACTGATTAAAGGTCCAAAAGTATAAAAACAAATTACTGATGGAAGTGCCATAATTATTGTATTTACACCAAGTGCAGTTAATCCACCGAATTGGAAAAATAAAGATTGAAGTATTAACGCAACAAGAATAGCTGGGAATGCTGCCCATCCAAGCAACAGGCCTACTATACCATTTAGAATTAGATGGACACTTGATGGTCCAATATTTATATGAATTAGTGAAGACACAAAAAAAGCAGATGAAAGAATCCCCACCTGTGCGATACGATCATAATCCAAATTTTTTAGACCTATTGCTGTACCCGCAGCCGCAAGAACTCCTCCACTTAAAAGTACTGGCCCTGATAAAACACCTTCAGATATATGCATTATATTTCCAGATTTTATATGTTATTAATTAAGGTGATTTCTGGAAAAAATTTAACCAGGAACTAATACCTGTTTAATTTTTTCAGAAATCACCTGATCAAAAAAGCCATCAAATAAACTATCAAATTAATTCTAATTTACTTCTTTCCTTTGCCAATCTATAAATTGAACCCAAATAACAGCTCCAATTTCAACGCTCTTGTCAACTCCATCGTATTTAATCTTATAATCAGCTTCATTTAAAGCAGCAAAGCCCCACCATCCTGAAACTGGTGTAGCATATGAAAAAACTCCATTTTGATCAGCTTTTATAGTCTGAGTAACCATATAATCAGTTGGAGCATTTGATTTAGCATCTTCGTTGTAGAATTCAACTTCTACCTCAGCATAAGGAACAGCCTTGCCATTAAGTTTAACTATGCCTTGAAATAAATTACCAGTATAAAGAGCAAATGGTTTAGATAATGGAACGATCTCAGTTTTTAGCCCTATTTCCTGGTCCCATCCTTCATCATCACCAAAGGCAGTTACAATTGTTTTTGTATAATGTATAATAAAACAATCTTCTGCAGGTTCCCAATATGGTTTTGGTTCCATGAAAAACATATAATTGCCAGGCCTTTTAATTTTATAGTTAATATTCCAGGCATTGAAATTCATAACTTTTGTTTTTTTCAAATTAACTAACAAATCTTGTTTTTTACCATTAAAAAAAACACTAAACACCTCAGGCTTCTCAAGAGGCATTCCAACCTTTTCAAATGGATGTGAAAATGAAAGCACAATGTTAATAGTTCTATTATCATCTTGCATGACCATGCTGTCAGATGGAATGACCATTCCAAAATGAGCCTTTGCTGTTTGGATTAATGCCAAATGGATAAAAAATAAAGAAATAATCACTACAAACTTAATAAAATAAACCTTTTTCAATTTAACCTCCAAAAAAACTAAAAACCGCATGAATCTGGGGTATTTTCATAATACCATTTCAATGCGGCTTTATTATTATTTAAATTTTTTTCTTTTCAGATTTCGTACCTGAAATTATTGATTTTTCATTTATTATATAATTGCTTAGTTTTCAAGAAGATTTTTTATTATGACTTATGATTTAATAAGAAAATTTTTTTGAAAAAGCAACTTAAAGCTAAATTTGGTTTTATATCGAGGAAATATTAAATTGTGGTCACTTATTGGACTTTTTTCTGGGCTTCTAAAAGAGCCTCATTTGTTTCTAAAACCATTCGTTCAATCAACTCAGAAACTGTAGGTATGTCATGAATTCTACCAACAGACTGACCGATAGTAAGCATGGCTTCATCTGCATTACCATCCTTCCAGACAGCTCGAGCACGTTCTCCAGAAATTAATGGTAATAATTCTGACAAATCGCCATCATTCCTTTCAACCTCTGCGATTTGTTCCATAATTTTATTTCGTAGTGCCCTAACTTGTAGGCCAAATCCCTGGAGTAAACTTTGAAGTTGTAAAGAAGTATCTGCTTCATTTTTTTCAATAAGAGTATTATAAATATTTTGGTGAACACCACTTTCTTTTGTTGCAAGAAATCGAGTAGCCATCATAATACCATCAGCTCCTAATGCAAGAGCAGCTGCCAATGATTTACCATCGACCATACCACCGGCTGCAAGAACAGGAATATCAACTGCTTCTACAACTTTGGGTATAAGTATAATAGTTGAAATATTATCCTTATGTGGAAAGCCACCTTCCTCAAAACCAGCAACTGTAACTGCATCGTAGCCAACTTTTTGTGCATGTATCGCATGCTTAACTGTTCCAACTTTATGTAAAACTTTGACATTAGCCTCTTTTGCCATAGGTATAAATTCTTTACCTAAAAAGGTATCCACTGGCGCTCCTGCTATTTCAATAGCTGTTACCTTTTTTTGGCAGCAAATAGAAAAAAACTCTTTTAATAGCTCTACTGGTAATCGAATGGAAGGCATGGTAGTAATATTAACGATAAATGGTTTATCAGTTAATTTACGTGTCTGGTCAATTGCACTTTTTAATTCATCTGCAGAATTATAGTTTCCTGATGTTAGATTACCCATTGCACCAGTATTACTTATTGCTGCTGCAAGCTCTGGTGTTGCAATCCATAACATTCCCCCACATTGAATTGGGTAAGTAATTCCAAAAAGTTCTGTAATTTTTGTTTTCATTGATTCTCCTTTATTTTTTTAGTCATTTTTATTAATTGATCTCTTCTCCATATTCCTTGAGTGCATTTTGAGTGGATTGGGAAAGGTCTCCTTTAATTGATTCCCACTCAATTAATCATGGCCCCTGTATTGATTTAATAGCTCTTCGGATGGTATCCCTAACGCCAGCATCAGGATCATTTATAGCATCCTGTAAATGCCGAATTGCCCTTTTATCTCCAATTTCACCTAAAGCTTCTGCTGCAAGTGCTCTTACAGCAGGACTCATATCTCTATCTAATGATTGAACCAGGCTATCAACTGCTAGATGATTGTCTTTAAGGTCATTCATAACACTGATAGCCATCATTCTAACTTCTTCATCTGCATCATTCAATGAAAGATTTAATAATTTAAGTGCATTTTGGCTATTAAAGTAACCTATTAATTCTCCCAAAGTATGAATTTTCTCTTCAACACGATCAGGTGAATTTAAAATATCTTCAATTTCATTAACTTTCATTACAGCTAAAGGTTTTTTGAGATCTGTATCAAAAGGTTGTGATCCACTAGTTGAAGTTAAAGCTTTTGGTTTGAGTTGACCATCTTTGGAAAAGATATAAGATGTCATAAGTCGGTCTGGAGAATATATAAAAATATGTCCTGCCCTTCCATTAATTAGATCTAATAAAATATCATCTAATTTTGACTGTCTTTTATCAAAATATATTTTTTCTTTTAAAGTACCAAACAAAAGAACTTTAATTCCTGTATATTTTGAAATGACCTGAAGTACATTTTCCAGGGGAACACCATCTACGATTAAATCCAGTTTATTGTCTTGAATATTGATAGCAATATTTCCATTATCAATTTGTTCTTCAAAACGACCATTGACAAGGGGAGAATGTGTTTCTTCACCAAATACCTTTTCTGAATTATCAGACAATACAAAATGGATAGGGGTTTTCATATTAGAATGTTCTAATTTTATTGGTTCCGCATTTTCACAATCTAAAGTATTTTCAGTAGGATGCCACCATTGATCATTGTAAGCCTGATCCTCATAGCAAGACACTTCTGTATGCAAATAATATGAACCAGGAGGAATACCTGTTATCATAAATTTCCCATTTTTATCAGATAAAGCTTCTCCAGCCCACTCCTTTCCACAATGATCAGATACAACTACACATACATTTTCAATGGGATCGCCTTTATCATCTGATACAGATCCTATAAAGGCTATATCTTTAGAAAGGTAAAAATTAATCTGTGAAGTTGTATGCTTCTTATGCACTTGAATTTTTTGGGCTTTTTTACATATTGGTGTTCCTGTTTTTTCTCGAAAGTACATATCAATATAATCACCTGAAAGCTCTTTGCATGAAATATTTGTTTGAACATAATAATTTCCCTCGGGTAAGCCTTTAATCAGGTATTGACCTTTTTCATTTGTCCTTGCATGACCAAAATAAACGTTACCACAATTTTGAACAGCTACAGCACAAACATCAGGTATTGGATCACCTTGTTTTGTAAAAATACTACCACTAATTGCACCACCTATGGGTAAAATGAATGGATCAATATGTTTGATATTTCCAGATTCAACAAAAATAGTATGTTCTGTAATGGCACCTTGTGTCCAATGATGTAATATATGCTTAGGAGCTGATGTTGTATCAAAACGTAATAACTGAAGACCTTCAGGTATGCCAGATATCAAAAATTGTCCATATTTGTTTGATTTAGTATAAGACCATATTAAATCTTTTTGTGGGTTACTTGCCACTATTCGAGCATCATCAATGGGTTTGTGACCAGGTGTAAAAACCATACCAGTAACAGAGCCGCCTTTATGAAGTTTGAAGAATATATTTTTTTTGAATTTATTATCTTTTACAATGAGTTGTCTTGCTCCTTGAATATGGATACTTCCATTATTTTCATTCCACCATTGATCAATATAATGAATGGGTTTTCTATTTTTGGATGGCTGTGCTTTAACAAAGTATGAGCCAGATGGAATCATGATATTAAACAAGCCATTTATTTTACTTTTTGTTGAATAAAGACTTTTTTCTCCAGATTGATCATAAATATTTATAATAATATCTGAAAGAACATTTCCATCAA
>Ga0272440_1003315_pt1 | contig 12096 bp, 7 predicted proteins | sample SSMMMBAug17_FD_192440 | JGI IMG/M metagenome (GOLD analysis project Ga0272440, IMG submission 192440) | Marine sediment archaeal communities from Little Sippewissett salt marsh, Falmouth, MA, United States - SSM-MMB-Aug17 | ecosystem: Environmental > Aquatic > Marine > Wetlands > Sediment ... | reverse complement strand
TATAATAAATTAATTCTTCTCATCAAAGTATCTAAGGTGATTTCCCAAAAAAAAATTGAAATTCTCATACAAAATTTATTAAATGTCAAGAAAGAATAAAATTTAATAAAATTTTATAAAAAAAATTAATACGTTGAATTTTGATTATTACTTTAAAATAAAAAGATTTAGATATGAAAAAATATTTATAAAAAATGGTATCAAATATAGAGAACTCAACTTCATGTCACAAATAGCTTTGGACATTCTTTGCATATTTCCGGCAGTTTATTTTCAAGAAAGGTTTCACGAAAAACTCTGTAAATCTTATCCCGCCAAATTTCAGAAATTGGAATTTCATTTATATCTCCAAATGTTATGTGATGATATTGTCTTTCATTATTGCGGTATAAGCAAACACTTTGAGGTGATACTGGCAGGTTAAGAAAAACACAGGGAGACACCTTGCCTTCAGCAGATACAAATAAAGCCCTTTGAATATTTTCAGTACATTCTAAATTACGTTCTTCAGGTCTATGAAAAAGATAGTGAAATGCGGTTCTCGATTTTTCAAAAATAAATTTTACTTTATCTAATCTTGATCTGATTTTTTCATATTCTTCAAAATTCGATGGTATTATTGTTTCTTTTATAAGTTCTTTACATGGTACAAAGTCCAGCGTACTAACTACAACCTGAGTTATATCTAAATCTTTCAAAACATCAGGCAAAAGTTCTATATCGTCTAATCTTGAGCGTAAAAGAATATAAGCAATATTTATTGCTGGAAGTTTTTTTCCCAATTTTTTCTTTATCTTTTGTAAATTCTTAACAGCTTCCAATATTTTATCAAATTTGGTTCCCTGACGTATTTCATCATTGCCTTTATTCACACCGGCAAGTGAAAAAGCCAAAATATCTATATTACTTTCAACTATCCTGTATATATTTTCCTCATTAAGCAACATTCCATTTGTAGTTGTTCCAACTTTGCAGCCAGCTTCTTTTGCAATATTTACCATAGTAAATAATTCAGTATTGAGAAATGGTTCACCCCAGCCCTGAAGATAAACCAGATGAGTCTTTTTAAAAGCTGGTTTCAAACGTTCAAAGTCATTTAATGATAAATTTCTATTAATCCATGCATCTTTATAAATATGGCGCGGACAATATATACAAGATGCATTACAATATGAAGTTAACTCCACTTGAATCCAGTCTAATGATGGATATAAAGTATTTTTAAACCATTTTTTTATCAACACAGCCTCTTGCTTTTTCTAAATAAAAAAAAATATTATTTTTTTATTCCCCATTTTCCATTTTCATATTGTATTTTTTCTCCAGGAAGAGAAGTTTCAATATTTATTTTTCCAAATATTTTTTTTATCTTGGGAAAATCTTTATCTTTTAAGTTTTCATTCATTTCAATAACCCTTTTCATTACTATTTCTCTTGATTGATTAATTTGACTGACAACATAATCAAATTCATTTTGTTTATATCTTTGCGCAAAGCCTGATAGTTCTTGAGAAATATTATCTTTAGCCATTGAAAAAGAAGTTAAAAGCCCATTATAATTTTCACCTACCCAGCCTAATTGTTTGAAATATTGCAGATCATCATTATGAAATGAAATAATTTGTAATGCTTCAACAGCATCTTTATGTTCCTGGCTGTGTTTTGGTAATTTGCGAATATTTCCATTTGAATCAACACCTCTTACAGATGCAACAAACAGCATTTCATTATCTAAAGCATTATATGTTCCCAAAATCTGATTTTCTAAAGTAGTTCTTTCACTCAAAACATCAACATTTATTTTTGCCAGAGTGCATGATGATATGTATAGACATAATATAAATAATAAAATTTTTTTCATAATCTCTCCCATAATTTTTAATATGACCATTCCTACCTCTTTTTTTTTGTTTTTTTTTATCATGCAATTTGTAAGTCAGTATTTGTCCTTGTCAGTCCATGATAAAAAACTCCTTTCTTTGTAACTGTCATTTTTCTAAAATAATTTGTTCAATATTAAAACCATATAAATCCTTACTTTCTAACAAAAATAAATATAAAAAGTCAATTATTAAGTGTCAAAATTTTTACAACAGCCATATTTATCCCTTATCGTTACTAAAAAAGTTGTAATGTTTTTGTATTGCATCTAATCTCTATAGCGAATAGGTCTAAAAGTTTTGTGTTTTTTAATTTATTGAAAATATTGTAAATTATAACGAATTTTAAGACAACTAATTCTTAGCCCTGAAAGGGCGTTACATACCAGCCCAGGGCAACGCCCTGGGTTAAATATTAAGTAGATATTAAGCCCTGAAAGGGTGTAACATAAAAAATTCAAATATACATTTAAGGTGATTTCCGAAAACGAATTTACCAAGTATTAGTTTAGTAGTTGTAAAACCTTTGTAATAATAGATCAAATACTTGCCTTTTGAAAATATTGAATATAATATTTATTCAACAATTTAAAGAGCATGAACAATAAAAATGGCTGAAACGATGATCAAAAGCCTGTTTTTAATTAAAAAAAATGGAGAATAAAAATGAATCAAATAAATAATCTATTATTTAAATATACAAAAGGAGAGGAGTATGCAAATAGCATTACTCATGGCATTGGTTTTCTTTTAAGTATTTATGGAACTTTTATTTTGTTAAAAGAAGCCATATTTCATGGAAGTACAGGCCATATAGTTTGTTTTTCTATATATGGATTTTCTTTAATTTTGCTATATCTTTCATCGACTCTTTATCATAGCTTTAATAGACCATATATAAAAATTTTCTTCAAAAAATTCGATCATGCTGCAATTTACTTATTAATTGCAGGAACTTATACACCAATTATTTTGACTATAAAAAGCTTTCAATCATGGATAATTTTATGTATTGTTTGGAGTATGGCTATTACAGGGATTATAATGAAATTTTTATGTATTGGTAAATATGAAAAATTATCTGTTATTACATATTTAGTAATGGGATGGCTATGTGTTATACAAGCTGGAGATATTATAACAGGTATTTCTCCATACAGTTTAAAATTATTAATTGTTGGAGGGCTTTCATATACTTTAGGAGTATCATTTTATATATGGCAAAAATTACCATATAATCATTGTATCTGGCACATTTTTGTTTTAATGGGCAGTATTTTTCACTATTTATCTATATTAAATAATCCTTTAGTTTCATGATAAATATGATCCAATTTTGATTTTTGTTGTTTGACTCACACAAAAACTGTCTGTCAATTCATACAAAATTTAAGTTGTTAAAATAATTATTTTTTTTACAAAATTTTATAATCCAATTTTGATATTTCCAATAATATGAAGTGTATGTCTGTGATAGTCCCATGTCTGTCCACACCCAAAAAGTGCATGTCTGTGATAGCCCTTGTCTGTCCACACCCAATAAAACAAAAACCAAAGTTGGATTATTATAATATAAAATACTAAAATACTAAAATACTAATCAATCTGATATTTAATAATTAAAGCAGGTCTAAGATTTATATTTAAATCTTTTGATGAATGTATCCATGCAGATGAACCATTGTTCAGCATTGTAAATAAAATACCATTATTTGATGATGGATTATTAATCCACATTCGAATAACTTCAGAATCAATTGTTATAGTTTTAATCTGATCACCCTGTCCATTTAAATCCTCAATCAAAATCGATTTATCAGGAATAATATCACCAGCTCCTCCATCTTCCTTCCATGTTAGATTATCTTTTCTATATTTCCAACCCAATTTTTTTGAATCAATATCCCAATCTGTTTTTAAATAATAGCCTTCAATTGTAATTCCTCCAGACCAGTCACTAATTGCTAAAATAAGTTTTGCGTCAATAATTTTTGCCTTTTGTGGAATTTTTATGTCATTAAATTTTAAAATTGATCTGGCTTCGTAATATTGATTTGAAACTCTTAGATAACCTTCTCTAGCTGTTATTCCATTTCCATGGGTTTCATTTGAAAATAATGATGTAATTATTACATCATCTGTACCATTATAATTATTTACTCCATTTTGAAATAAAATACTTTCAGTCGCTGAATAAGCTAATTTTGACGTTATAAAATTAGATAAAAGAAAAAATGTATATATTAGAACAAAAAATACTAATTTATTTTTAACTAATTTTACCATAATTTGCCCTTTCAAATAAAATGGAATAAATATTTATTAAATATATTGTTTATATTTTATTTTGTACAAAAGATATGCCAGGTATTTAAAAGAATAAATAATAATTACTAAATATTAAAAAATAATGTTGTCCTGATTTAATAATTAGAAATTTTAAAATAGACATTTAATTTTGTTTAATATTATTTAGCTGTTATTTTCTTTATGAAATTTTATACCAAGATATAATTGTAAAAAATTTTAATTATTATTATATACAAATAATATTGTAAAATCAAGCATAAGAAATTTTATGTAAATATTTTACAAAAAAGTAATAATGTAATGTGTAATATGTAAAAAGATATATTTTTCAAAGGATGATTTTGTTTAATCCACTCGGAAAAAATAAAATATCCCAAACATAATATATTTTTGGACAGTCCAAAAAAGCAAAATGAATTGATTTCTTACTGGGCGTATCCAATGGTTACACTCAAATAATAACAAGAAAATATGTATTTATATATAATTAATGTGTATTATGCACGCCCAAATCTAAAGATTTGGGACTCCAATTCATTAATTCAACAGCATTGCCTCCCCCATTGGATACTCCCCTTGAAGACTTGAAGACCTATGAGCAATATGATTAAAAATGTATTTTTAACCCACGTCTTTCTAATAGACTACCTTCAGCAATATATAGTTTTATTAAAGCGATACGATAGTTAATAATAGCTTCAATTTCAGCATTACGAGCTGACAATAAGTCTCTATATGCTTGAGATACCATTAGAGCAGTGCTTGAGCCTACTTTAAAACGATCTTTTTCTGCTTTTGCTGTTTGTTTTTGAAACATAAGTGTAATTCTGGTTGCTGATATCTGTTTGCGAGCATGTTCTAAATCATTAACTGCTGATCTTACATCAAAATGAACAATACGTTTAAGGTTTGCGATTGCTTTAGATGCTTGTTCTCGATTAAGCTGTGAGCCATAATCCTTATTAATTGCTGCCCTGTTTCCAATATAATGATTCAATTGCATACCTAAAGTATAATCGTAGTTTGAATTATCAAAATTTTTAAAGGAATTTGAGAAAGAATCAGCATATCCTGAATGGCCAAGAATAATAAACATATCAAGCTTTGGAAGGATTCCATTTCGAGTAATAGTTGTTTCTAATCGTTTTTGTTTTAGACGAAGGCGTGCTTCATTTAAATCAGGGCGTAATTTTTCGGCAAGTTCAAGTCTTTCCTTTAAATCGTTAATTGGTTCAGGTTTTATATCAGGTTTACTGGTTGGAATAATTTGCATATCAAAATGTTTTTCTGGATCAACAGCTATTAAACGCAAAAATTTCAAACGCCTGTTTTCCATAATACTGTTTGCTTCTATCAACGCCTCTTCTCTAAGAGCAACTTCTGTACGTGCTGCAGCTGCCTCATTTTTAGGCAGTATTCCAATAGAAATTTGCTGTTCAATTTCATCTCTTTGTTTTTTTGCAATTTTTAGAGATTGTTCAAAAATCTTAATTTTTTGCTTTGCAAGAACATATTCCCAATATGTAATTTCAATATCAGCGACTAATGTTTGAGTAAATTCTAAAAGCTGGTACTTAGTTGCTGAAGAATCCAATTCAGCGATTTTTATGCTGGCAAGATTTACTTTGGAACCATAGCCTTTAAGCAGTGATTGAGTTATACTAAGTCCTATTGTTGCTTTATGACTTTTTGGGTCATTGTTGCTTTTATTTTGTTCTTTTTCTACAGACATTTCTATTTTTGTTCCACTTGGAAGCAATTGACGAATACCTAATGATACAGCAGCTTCTTTTTCATCATTAACTTCCTGTTCTTCATTGGAATTTGACATCTGGCTTTCACGAATTTTTTGATATTCTGCATTTATAAACAGTTCAGTGTCATAAACACCACGTTCTATCTGCTCAAATGTTCCTGAAATAACAGGCTGTAATTGTTGTATTTGCAGCTCTTTATTATTATTTAATGCTAACATTACGCTTTGTTCAATAGAAAGGTCAATTTTTTTTTTATTGAATGGTAATTGAAAAGTCTGAAATTTATTATTTGAAAAAATTGGGTTTATTATTTTGGAATCAGAATGCTGCTGAAATTCAGGTCTGAAAATATTCATATAATCTGTATTAATACATCCTGAATATCCTATAATAAAAATGACAAATACATATAAAGCGTTAAATTTTGATTGAATAAAATTTTTCATTGTTCCCTCGATTCTGACGTTTTTGACTCAGGATGAAAATATGAATATATTACAGGTATCAATAATAATGTTATCAAGGTTGATGCTGTTAGTCCGCCTACAACAGCTCTGGCTAATGGAGCCTGTGCATCAGCGCCTTCACCAATACCTAAAGCCAGAGGTATTAATCCTAATATAGTTGTAAGAGTTGTCATTAAAATTGGACGTAATCTTCGACGCCCTGCTTCAATAACAGCATCTTTTACATTATATCCTTTTCTATTTAATTGACCTGACTGATCTACTAACAATATAGCATTATTAACGACAATGCCTCCAAGCATAATGCATCCAATATAAGACTGCAAATTAAGAGTAGTATTAGTTAGAAAAAGGATCAGCAATACACCTATTGCAGCTAAAGGCACTGAAAACATAACTATTATTGGATCCTTTAAAGATTCATATTGACATGCAAGCACCATATAGACAAGAAGTAAAGCAAGAGCAAGAGAAATAATAAGTTCATGAAAGGCTTTTTGCTGTTCTTCATATGTACCTGCAACATTCAAATTGTATCCAACTGGCCGAGGTATCTGATTTAAATGATATTGTACATCCTTTGCTGCTGATCCCAAATCCCTGCCTAAAACATTTGCTTCGACTGTAACTACTCGTTGTTGATCCTTGCGGTTGATAATAACAGGCCCAAGACTTTTTTCTGTTGTAACTACATTGCGTAAACTAACCTGATCTCCTGAAGATGAAATTAAAGTTAAATCAAGAATTTCATCCATTGATCTTTTTTCAGCATCTTTTAATTGAACAAGAATACGATATGAATTTCCAAGTACTCTGTATTCACCAGCTTTTGTTCCAGCTACAGCAGTTTCTAAAATCTTTGTAATATCACGAACACTTAAGCCGAGATCAGCAGCTTTTTCTCTATCAACATGGATTTCTTGCTGGGGCATGCCAGAATCATTACTGACTTTTACATCATTAATACCTTTAACATTTTCTATTGATTCAGCAGCTTTTTGCGCTAAAAGCCCTAATGCATCTAAATCAAATCCTCTGATTTCAATTGTTAAGCCTTCATCACCGCCTAATAATCGATCTAATAAAAATTGTCCTTGAGGTGCCCGGGTTCGTATTTTCATTCCTGGAATTTTATTAGATAGTTTTCTATTTAATTCATTAGCAATATCAATATTTGATCTGCTTCTTTTATTTGAAGATAAAAGAGATAAGCTAATATCACCTTTTGATGTTGTAGTTCCTCTTACACTTGCAACTGATGAAACTATCTCAGGAACAGACTCATAAACAATATTTTCAATAAGTCTTGTTTGTTGATCAATAAGTTCAAGACGCGTGCCAATTTCCATTTCACCCGAAATTCTTACCTCACCTTCATCACTAGGCGGCAGAAATTCACTTCCAATCATTGGAAGTAATAATAAACTTGCAAAAAAAACTGAAATAACAAACAAAATTGTCATAAATCGATTAATCAAAACCCATTGAAGTAAATTATGATAAAAATTATCTAATCTGATAAAAAAATTTTCAGCAATAATAGACAGTTTATTGAATATCAAACTTTGTTTTTTTAAATTTTTTTGAGAGTCTTTCAGCAATTTAGATGCAAGCATTGGAACCAGACTAAAAGAAACCATTAATGAGCAAATAAGTGCAAAAATTATTACAAATGCAAGCTCTTTAAACAGAATACCAGAAACACCGCGAACAAAAATCAAAGGCAGAAAAATAACAAGTGTTGTTATTGTGCTTGCAATAATTGCTGTTCCAACCTCGCGAGTGCCTTCAACTGATGCTGTATCAGATGAAAGTTTATTTTCTTTCTTATGCCTGAATATATTTTCAAGAACAACAATTGAATTATCAACCATCATACCGACACCAAGAGCCATTCCGCCAAGAGTCATAAGGTTTAAAGTAAAACCCCCAAAATAAATTAGAGTAAAGGTTGCAACAATTGAAATAGGAATTGATAATGAAATAACAAGAGTGCTTCGGATATTTCTAAGAAAAAAAAGCAAAACAATAACTGCAAGCCCTCCGCCATACATTACTGAACGAGCAACATTAGCAATAGATCGTTCAATAAAGTTTCCTTGATTAATAACAGGAACAATCTTAATTTGAGGAAATGCTTTATTTGCAGAATCTATTTCAGCTAATATCCCTTGTGCAACTTCGACAGTATTGGCATATGCCTGTTTTCTAATTGCGACACGAATACCACGTTCTCCATTCACACGAACAATTCGAGTTGGTTTTTCATATGTATCTTTAATATCAGCAATTTGTTCAAGTGTAACAGCAGCACCATCATGTATAGTAACAACAGTGCTTTTGATTTGATCAAGATTTGTAAATTCAGATGGAGCGCGAAGCATAACTTCATACTGTCCTTGTTCAATATTACCGGCAGGAAGGTCAAGATTAGCATCGCGAATAGCATCAAGTATGTCATCCATAGGTAATCCCAATGCTTTAATCTTCTCATGATATAATTCAATTCTAACCTCCCGATTAAAACCTCCCCAAACGTCAACTTGAGCTACTCCAGGAATTCGGGCAAATCTGTATCGAATTTGATCTTCTATAAATTGTGTTAATTCAACTGGATCCAGTTTGCTGGAAATTCCTAATAACACTACTGGAAAGCTGTTAATATCAAATTTTCTGATACGAGGTCTTACAATATCATCAGGAAGTTCGTTGATTTCATTTTCAATAGTAGCCTGAACATCAAGAGATGCTGTATCAATATCAGTCCCCCATGCAAAACTAACTTTTATAGTGCTGTTACCCTCATAGGATTCTGAAGTCATTGTTTCAACTCCTGGAACAGTTGCAACAATTTCTTCAATAATTTGAGTAATAAGCCTTTCCATAACCTCAGGGCTTGCGCCTTCGTATTGTGTTCTAATTGTCAGGGTTGGAAGTTCAATATCAGGAAGAAGGTCAATACGTAAGCGGCTCAGAGAAACAGCACCAAGTATAACAATGATCAGGATAACCATTGTTGTAAAAATTGGTCTTTGTACACTAAATTTTGGCAGATTCATTTGTTGTCTATCTTTCTTTGTCTATATGATTCAGCATTTTTTATAGCTGAAATGACTATTCCATTGTTGTAAAAAATTGGTCTTTGTACACTAAATTTTAACAGATTCATTTGTTGTCTATCTTTCTTCGTCTAAATGATTCAGCATTTTTTATAGCTGAAATGACTATTTCATTGTTGTAAAAAATTGGTCTTTGTACACTAAATTTTAGCAGATTCATTTGTTGTCTATCTTTCTTCGTCTAAATGATTCAGCATTTTTTATAGCTGAAATGACTATTCCATTGTTGTAAAAAATTGGTCTTTGTACACTAAATTTTAACAGATTCATTTGTTGTCTATCTTTCTTCGTCTAAATGATTCAGCATTTTTTATAGCTGAAATGACTATTCCAATATTGTAAAAAATTGGGTAGTCCATAACAGGTAGTGTTTTTATTATAATTATATCAAATATAGTGATTCAAATTTTAAGCCCTGAAAGGGCGTAACATACCAGCCCAGGGCAAAGCCCTGGGTTAAAAATAAACAAAATTTTAAGCCCTGAAAGGGCGTAATAACCCAGCCCAGGGCAAAGCCCTGGGTTAATAATAAACAAAATTTTAAGCCCTGAAAGGGCGTAACATACCAGCCCAGGGCAAAGCCCTGGGTTAAAAATAAACAAAATTTTAAGCCCTGAAAGGGCGTAACATACCAGCCCAGGGCAAAGCCCTGGGTTAAAAATAAACAAAATTTAATCCCTGAAAAGACGTTACATAAAAAAATGTCCTTTTTGTATCATTTTGTTTCGCCCCTTCAGGGCTTAAATTATTAATATAATCTTCACCCAGGGCGTTGCCCTGGGCTGGTATGTTACGCCCTTTCAGGGCTTAAAAAATGCCTCTTGAAAATTCAAATATTTATAATCAGAAATAAAATCACTACATGTTATGGACTACCAAATTGGTCTTTGTACACTATATTCTAGCAGATTCATTTGTTGTCTATCTTTCTTCGTCTAAATGATTCAGCATTTTTTATAGCTGAAATGACTATTTTTGAATTATTAGCTAATAATTGCTGGCCTAATGTAACAACACAACCTGATAATCCATTACCTTCGACCTGAGCTAAATCGTCTTCAATAATTCCAACTGTTACATTTTTCCATAAAACTTTTTCCTGATCTTTATCTATAACAAAAATACCTGTTTGATCATCTCTTGTAGTCAATGCTTGCTGCGGTACAATTACAGCATCTTCAACATGTTTAAGAATGACAGCAGCTCGAATAAACATACCCGGTTTAAGTTTTTTGGATGAATTTTCAATTAGTAATTCAACCCTTGCCTGCCTTGTATTTTTTCGAAAAATAGGTGCAATTCGATTGATCCGGCCCTGAAAAGATTCGCCGGCATATGCATCAGTAGAAATAGTAACTAATTGATTTTCTTTAAGTTTTGTATAATCTTTTTCTGTTACAAAAATGACTCCAGTAATAGGATTAAGTTCAACTACTAAAAGAAATGGGGTATTAGCTGAAATAGTTTCACCTTCATTTACAAAACTTTCAGCAACAACACGCTTTTCGTCATCACCTGTCCAATCAGCTTTAACCTTTGTATATCCAAGCCTTATATTTGCTGCTTTTAACGATGCATTTGCTTTTGTAAGATTTGCCTTTGCAACTGCAAGTTCTGCCTGTTTTGCAAGCTGATTAGCTTTAACAATATCAAATTGAGAATCAGATTTAACTCCTCGCTCACGAAGAGTCCTTATACGCTTTAATTCTCTGTTTACAATTTGAAGAGCATTTTCAGCTTCAATAAGCTTTGCCTTAGCAACTTCAAGATCAGCTTCAGCCTGAGCTGATTCTTGAATATACTCCGCACTATCCAATTCTGCCACAACCATTCCTTTTGTAACAGTGTCCGCAATATCAACAAATAAACGCTCAATACGACCGCTTATTTTAGGTGCTACAATAAATTCTGTATGAGCTTCTAAAGACCCGCTGAATATACGTCGTAATTCAATAGGCCCATTTTGTATTTTTGAAGCTTCTACCGGTATTAATTTTTGTTTATTGCTTTTATTAGCTGTTTTTACCTGTTCCTGATTATAATTGATTAGAACTAAACCTGTAAAAATACTAATAATCAACAATATTATTATAAAAATTAAACGAAAAGATTTCATATCTTTTTTCCTGTTATTTTGTTTTGAGATATAAAATATTTATTTTTACACTGACTATCAGTGAATTTAACAAAAATGCAAATTATATTATGAAAAAAATGTTTTATATTTTTCATCTAAGTGAACGTAAAACGTGGTCGCGTTCGTGAAACATGCTTGTACTTGTGAAACGTACTCGTGCTTGTAAACGTGAAACGTGCTCGTGCTCGTGAAACGTGCTCGTGCTCGTGCTCGTGCTCGTGCTCGTGAAACGTGCTCGTGCTCGTGCTCGTGCTCGTGAAACGTGCTCGTGCTCGTGCTCGTGCTCGTGAAACGTGCTCGTGCTCGTGCTCGTGCTCGTGCAACGTGCTCGTGCTCGTGCTCGTGCTCGTGAAACGTGCTCGTGCTCGTGCTCGTGAAACGTGCTCGTGCTCGTATTCGTGAAACGTGCTCGTGCTCGTGAAACAT
>Ga0272440_1003314_pt1 | contig 12097 bp, 9 predicted proteins | sample SSMMMBAug17_FD_192440 | JGI IMG/M metagenome (GOLD analysis project Ga0272440, IMG submission 192440) | Marine sediment archaeal communities from Little Sippewissett salt marsh, Falmouth, MA, United States - SSM-MMB-Aug17 | ecosystem: Environmental > Aquatic > Marine > Wetlands > Sediment ... | reverse complement strand
CGTGTATAGACGTAGCATGCTACGTCTCTACAGTAAATTTATCTCAAAACGAACAATATCAATAATGGGGAAGCTATTTTTAGAGATTTCCTTAGCAATGATTTTTAAAAAAAATTCACAACATAATATTTTTTCTGGTTATACACATATACGTCGAGATAACAAGTTTTAATTTTTCACCTCAAATTTTCTCGCATAGCTATAGATGTGTTGATATTTTATAACCTTATGAAATAAAAGAAATATCTAACAATAAGCGCTCAAGAAATTCTGTCATTTTGAAAAAACGTTACTTTTAGAAAAAAATGGATATATACACAAAGAAAAAATGTGCAACAAAATTAGGATTGCACCCTTTGGAAAGTTTTCGAGCTTTCCTAAGGCATTATTGATTACTCAATCTGGCTTAAATCCAAAATAAAAGATTCTGTTCCGCGAATAATTAATTGATTAAGTTCGGAAGCTGATTCATTTGACATTTTAAATTTTTCATGCCAGATCTGAAAACCAAACAAAATAAAGAAATTATCAATGAATTCACTGCTTACATAAGGGGTAAACATTACAGAGTGAGGCTTTTGAGTATCCCAATGTAAACGCATAAAAGATCCTTCTGAATCATTGGCGGTCAGCAGTACTTTTGAAAAATTGGCAATAAGTTTATCAATATTCCCAGGTATCATAATATCGATAAACCATGTTGGGACAACATAATAAGCACGTCCAGTAACCTTGGTATATGGAATTTCTTTGAGTTTGCATACGACATTGCCAAAGTCTTTCCGACGTTTATATACACAATCAACAATGACATGATCGGTCCTGAATTTAATCCCATAAATATTAAAAAAAATATTCATATCCAAAACAAATTCATAATCTCTGACTGCTGTCGGCTGAAACTCATCTTCGAAAACCGGTTCTCCATCAGGTGTAAAAGGAATAATTTTTCCCTGGTGCGTATAAAAATCAACGTATAAAAAGGTGTCCTCACTATCCAGAAAAATATCCATGATATGATTTCCCTTTTTATTTTGAAAAGAAATGTTAAATTGAAATAAACTTCTGAGACGTTTGAGATGATAGTATAATTGAGGATAATCTTTTTTGATATTTTTCATATCCAATTCAAAAATTAATTTTAAATGTGTGAATGGAATCAACTGATGTGTTTTTTCACACAGCGCAGAATGCAAATTTAAATACTGATCAGCCATCAGCAATGCACGAGGATAGGTTTGGTTAAAAGAATTAATGGCTTTTCTTGAAAGTCCCTCTATTTCAGTAAACCGATCAGATTCTTTATCGTTAAGTGTTTTTAAATTATCTGGATCTATAACAGTTACCAAACCTTCCAATAATGCAGCCAATGTTTTGTGTGAAAATTGTTGTAAAGCGATTTGTGAATCAAAAAATCCAGAATAAGAACGATCACCTGTAACACAGGTATCATTTTGTTTTAATCCAAACGTTGCTTTAAAATCGCCCAAATCTTTTATAGGTCGTTGAACACCTGTTGCTGAAGCCAGGGCCAGTTTATAATGATCTAATTCATGATGTCCCTGGAATGTTACTGCATGATATCCATTATCAAGGGGTTTTAAATATGGGCTATTATACAACTGATAAAAATTAAATTTTTGAACAGATACATACCAGAATGTTAAAAAATCTTCTATTTCAGGTTCAGCCTTATTGTTTGCAAGAATTTTTCTTAAATTTTTCAAAAAAACAATGCCATCAGCAACACCTTGCTTTTCTGAAGACATCTTTTTAAGGCCATCTGTAAAATTATATGCATAAGTACTCAGGGGCATATAAAACAAATTAATCAATAGGATCAAACAAATATGTTTGTAAAATAGTTGTTTACGCATAATTTCCATCTTTTTTAATTCATTGAGTATGGGTTAATAAATCATGATATGTCAACATTCAATTAACATGCCATTTCATAAAACTTCATTATTTACTCATTTATTTATAACGAATGTTCATTATTTTATTGAGTTTATGGTATCAATCACTTATATAATAATCATTGTTATAAAAAAATAATCAATAGCGAAAGGAGGATAGTATGGATAAGCAATTTAACAAACCATTTAACTTCATACAGGAATCATTACTTGAAACTGCTCTTGAAAATGGATCTATTCCCATAGGCTATACATGCAACTATGCACCAACAGTTCTTTTTTCTGCGGGAAATCTCTTTCCCTATCGTGTTAATGCCAGAGGGGTTAGTGGTACTGAGGTAGCTGATATTTATTTATCCCAGGTCACTTGCTCATATACGCGTAGCATTTTAGAATATGTTATGGATGATCGACTGGAATTTATTCAGGGATGGGTTTTTGCGGCTGGATGTGATCATCTCAGGCGTTTATATGATAATTTACAGTATTTGATAACACCAGAGTTTTGCTATATCCTTGATACACCTCACAAATGTGGTGAACATGCAATTTCCTGGTTTGAACAGGAATTAAAAAAACTGGCATCATTGCTATCAAAACATTTTCAGCTTGATATAAATGAAAATAGTGTATCTGAGACAATAAAAACATATAATCAATTAATGAAAAACCTGAAAACATTTTCTGATCTTAGAAAAGAAGATCCTCCATTTTCAGGTGCTGAATTTCAACGTCTCTTATCTTTAGTCTGGACATTACCTTATGAAAGCACACTGCAACTGATAGACAATCTGTATGATCAGCTTCACAATCGAAAATGTCCAATAGACTATCGGGCACGCATTCTCTTGATCAGCAGTGTTATAGATCAATATGAATGGATTGAGAGCATCGAAAACGTTGGTGCATTAGTGGTTGCTGACCGATTCTGTACCGGTGCCATTCCAGGCATTAAATCTTACCCTGAATCAGATAATCCCTTTAATGATATCGCTCGTCATATGCTTCAAACAAATGCATGTCCACGAATGATGGATACGTTTGATTACCGAATTTCATTGTTATTACAATCAATTAAGGATTTTCATGTTGATGGTGTTATTGTTGCGCCTATGAAATTTTGCGATATTTGGGGGGTAGAAACCACACTGCTCATGTCCATATTAAGAGAAAATAATGTGCCGACATTACGTTTAGAGCGTGAATATAGCCCCTCAGGAGAGGGACAATTGCATACAAGAGTACAGGCTTTTTTGGAACAAATGAAATGTTAGGAGGTGGATGATGAATTTATTAGGCAACTTTCAAGATCAGGCCATTTATTATCAGACATATGTTAAAACCTATTATCATATTTTTCAATTGCCCTTGCAGTTAGGCCCCTTACGAACCATTCAGCATTTAAAAAAATATCCCTGGCTGTTACAATTGGCCAGAGTCAAACGTCTACTGGATATTGTTACCCGAGGGCGAAGTGGCAATTATCGGAAAGCAACTGCTTCAGTGGTTGAAAAAATTGTTCCCAATTTAATGGATATTCTGAATGTTCTCAATGAAAGCCCGGACAGACTTATTCTTCATGAAGATATGGTCCCACCTGAAATTTTATCAGCAATGGGCCTTAAAACATGGATGGCAGAACTATTGGGCATATTATTGCCAATAGTGGATTCTCATGCTGTTGAAAGATATATTGATGTTGCTGAGAATGCCGGTATTCCTTCTGATGTCTGCAGCCTTCCCAAAAGCACAATGGGTATCATGCTTAATAAGGAAGTTCCGCCGGTAAGTGCGATTGTAACATCCAACTCTCCATGTGATGGTGGCATGTCATCCTACCAATTAATGAAGCAACATTTGGATATTCCAATGTTTCAGGTGGATGTCCCTTACAACTTTTATAACGACGATGCGACAGCATATTTTGCCAATGAACTTAAACAAATGATTGCCTGGTTGGAAAAAAATACTGCTGGCAAAATGGATTGGGATAGACTTAAAGAAATCTGTGAAGAAAGAAATCGAATGACTGAGTATGAACTTGAACTCTGGGAGAGCATCCGACGACGCCCCGCACCTCTTGCCGCTGAAGCTGTTTTTTTAAGCCATTTATGGTGTTTTAATGTAACGCCAGGCGATCCAAATGGAACGCAATTATTCAAATATTTGGTAGAACTGGCTAATGATAATATTCAAAAAGAAATTGCGGCTGTCCCTAATGAAACCTTTCGGTCTTTACTTTGGAATCCTCCCTTACTTCATTTTATTGACTACTTTTCCTGGGCAGAGCAGCAATATGGTTTAACATTACTTATCGATAGTATGTCCTACAATCGTCAGCCATTTATAGATACCTCTTCTGTAGACAACATGCTAAAAAGTCTTGCGCATATTATTATGACAGGCCCAATGGCAAGGCATACGAGAGGTCCGGCTGAAAATTATTTTAATGATATGTTTTATATGTATACATATTTTGATCTGGATATGATACTGGTGGCTGGTCATATTGGATGCAAGAACACTGCTGCATTAAATGGCATACTCAGAGAGAAATGTCGAACAAAGGGCATACCTCTGCTGATTATTGATTACGATCTTTCAGATCCACGTGTTGTGACAAAAGATGGTATCATTCAACAAACAGATCGATTCATGGAAAATATTATGAAAGTGAGGCGGCAATAATGAAATCAATATATGTTGCTGGTTGTGATGTTGGCTCTACCACTGGTAAAGCCATCATTTTAAATCATGAAGGCATTCAAGGTCAGGCGGTTTGCCCGAGTGAAATTGACCCGGAAGATACCGCCAACAAAGTACTGTCAATGGCTTACGAAAGTATTGAAACCATTAACAGCCCAAATGATCTCAGCTATTTGATTGGCACAGGATATGGCCGGAGAGAAATACCTTTTGCCAATGAAAATATTTCTGAAATTACCTGTCATGCAATGGGTGCTTTTTCATGTCAATCAGATACCAGGACCATCATTGATATTGGCGGTCAAGATGTTAAAGCCATTTCCATTGGAGATAAAGGAGAAGTTATTGATTTTTCAATGAATGATAAATGTGCTGCCGGTACTGGCCGATTTTTTGAAATGATGGCACAAATTTTTCGAATGAATTTATCTCAATTTTCAGATTTGTCTTTACAGGCGCAGCAAATAATCCCTGTAACATCTCAATGCAGTGTTTTTGCAGAAACCGAAGTTATTACATTGCTGGCTAAACGAAAAAAATCCGCAGATATTGCTGCTGGAATTCAGGCTTCTGTGGCAAAACGATGTTTTACCTTGTTAAAAAAAACTGGCATTCAGCCACTGGTTACCATTACTGGTGGATGTTCAAAAAATTTAGGATTGATTAAAGCATTGGAAAAAAGACTTCGGATGCCTATTCACCAATTGACAATAGACCCTCAACTAATGGGAGCTTATGGTGCTGCTATTATGGCTATGAAAAAAATGGATCAATAGAGGCGCATTCAACCAACAGTTGGGAAAAATGAAGGATGCTGAGCATTCTCGGAAAAAAAACCGAGAATGCTCCAAAATAGACTTATGATAAAAAAATTATGCTGCTTTGGGTAATTCCAAATCAACCTCACGTTCATAACAAACCAGTCCACATTGTAAACATCGTTCAGCTTCTTGCTTTGCCATTTCTCGGGTAAAGCCTTTTTCAATCTCATTTTTTTTCATCAGTTCCTGAGTTGTTCTTAATGGCATAATTTGACGCGGTTTTTTAGAAACTTGGGTCAGCTTTGTTACATCCTGAATATCACTTTCGGGTTTTAAAATATCTTCTTCAAGTGCCAGATCATTACCATACATCACATGATGAACTGATGCGGCAGTGCGTCTGCCACCTGCTATGGCCCGAATGGCTGCATTATAATCGGTTTTTTCGTCATTTTCAGAGAAAATACCTGTTTCATTCCATTGCCCGGGCTTTTTGTATGGTGCTACAGCGATCCATTCATCAGTTCTGTTTTCATCATCATCCACTACAGTGGTAAAAATGAGTTCTGGGAATCGACCATAAGAAGCAAATAATGTATTGGCTTCAATGCTTTCGGTCTCTTCAGTATCCATCTCCAAATATTCAATTTGTTTTAAATCGTTCGCTTTGCCTTTCAGGCGTTGAACAGCTGCTTGAAAAATTATTTGAATACCTTTGTCCTTGGCTTGAGCGATTTGTTCATCTTTAATACCACTGGATGCTTTATCAGTCTGAGTAACAATTGTAACTTTTTCAGCACCTTTGTTCAGTAATATTTCTGACACTTTTACTGCTGTGCTGCCATTGGCCATAACCACACAATGACCAGAAACAGGAACAGTTCCTTGTGTTTTCGCTTTTAATGCATCCATCAGTAAAAACAATCCTGGAACCTGTTGCTCAATTGTTTTGTCTGCATTTCTGGCCAAACGACTGTCCCATCCACCTGTTGTCAGACAAACAGCATTATAGCCTTGATCCAACAAAGCAGGAATGGTAAAATCTTGACCGCACAACTGATTATATTCTGCTTTTACGCCTATATCCAGAACACCTTCAATATCCCAATCCAGAATATCCATTGGCAGTCGTTCTCTTGCGATCGCTTTTCTCAAAATACCACCCAGTTGATCAGTGGCCTCATATATTGTTGGAGAATGGCCCAATCTGGCTAAAAAGAATGCTGCGGATAGTCCTGATATACCACCACCAATGACAGCAATGGTTCGACCGGTTTCCGGTGCCTTAAAAGGCTGAATGCGTTTACCACTGGCTTGTTCAAAGTCAGCAGCAAAGCGTTTAAGACCATTAATAGCAACCGCTTCATCTTGAAGATTTCTTCGACAGTCTGTTTCGCATGGATGAGGACAAATGCGCCCTATGGTTGATGGAAATGGATTACGTTCTTTAATCACCTGAACAGCTTCCAGGCAATTATCAATGGCAATTTGATGAATATATTCTCGAATATTAATGCCTGCCGGACATGCACGTTGACAAGGGGTTGTACAATCATCGACAGTGTATTCTCTAAGAATTCTGCGGGTTACAGATGATAATTTGATAATATGTTTGGGACAAACACGTTCACATGTGCCACATCCAGTGCATTTTTCCTGATCCACAACAGGTAATCCATCATCGCCCATAATGAGAGCATCAAAGGGACATGCCCGAACACAGGTTCCCAACCCCAGACAGCCTATATCACACAGTTTCATTCCGCCTGATAATAAGTGGGCAGCACGACAATCCTGTATGCCATCGTATTTATAAAGCGTTTCAGCTTTTTCAACACTATAATAACAACCCGGGCTTGCAACGTCAGGCTCTTTAGCTTCAAGAGAAACACCTAATATAGCAGCTATGGTAGCAGCCAGATCATCGCCACCAGCCACACATGAATTGGGTGCTGCTTTTCCAGCCACAATGGCTTCAGCGTTCGCAGCGCATCCAGGAAGTCCACATCCGCCACAGTTTGCACCCGGAAGGGCATTGTCCACAGCTTCTACTTTTGGATCTACATAAACGTAGAAAATTCGGGAGGCCGCAGCCAAAACGATACCAATGACAAGGCCTAAACCACCCAACATAAAAACGGCTTGAGTCATGATTTTACTCCTTAATCAATTGCGTCAAATTTACATTTACTGAAACAAGTTAAACACTTGACACATTTTTCCTTATCAATTACTGCCACTTCTTTCTTTTTCCAGATAATCGCATTTGTGGGACATGCTTTAAAACATGCACCGCATTTTTTGCATTTTTCCGGATCAACCTCAAATTTTAGCAATGAAGGACATCGTTTGGCCGGGCAGCGTTTTTCATAAATATGAGCTTCGTACTCATGGCGAAAATATCTCAATGTTGATAATACAGGATTTGGCGCGGTCTGTCCCAAACCGCACAAAGCAGATTCTTTTATTACATATGATAACTCTTCAAGGGTGTCAATATCTTCAGGCTCGCCATTGCCTTCACATATTTTTTCTAAAATTTGAAGCAACCTTCGGGTTCCCTCACGACAGGGGGTACATTTTCCGCAAGATTCATCCTGAATAAAATCCATAAAGAATCGGGCCATATCAACCATACAGGTTTGATCATCCATGATAATGACCCCACCTGATCCCATAATAGCGCCAACTTTAACAATTTCTTCAAAATCAACAGGCGTATCCAGATATTGTTCTGGTACACATCCACCAGATGGTCCACCTAATTGAACCGCTTTGAATTTTCGCTTATTGGGTATCCCCCCACCAATATCAAAAATAATTTCTCGTAATGAGGCACCCATTGGTACTTCAACCAGCCCAATATTATTAACATCCCCAGAAAGAGCAAAAACTTTTGTTCCTTTACTCGTTTTTGTACCAACCGATGAATACCACTGGCTTCCTTGTAAAATAATTTGTGGAACACTGGATAATGTTTCAACATTGTTAAGAATACTGGGTTTTTTCCATAGTCCCTGATGAGCTGGAAAAGGCGGCCTTGGACGAGGCATACCACGCTTTCCCTCAACTGATGCCATCAAAGCAGTCTCTTCACCACATACAAAAGCGCCGGCTCCCTGGCAAATTTCAATATTCAAATCAAAGCCTGTATCAAAAATATTTTCGCCTAAGAATCCATATTCTTTGGCATTTTTTATTGCCAGTTCCAGACGTCTGATAGCCAGCGGGTATTCTGTTCGGCAATAAATAAAGCCATCATGTGCATTAATTGCTTTTGCAGCAATGATCATACCTTCAATAACAGAATGAGGATCAGCTTCAAGAATACTTCGATCCATAAATGCGCCAGGATCACCCTCATCAGCATTACACAGTACGTATTTAGTATCTCCTTTGCTTTGAAATGCAAATCGCCATTTTAACCCTGTTGGAAAACCAGCACCACCACGCCCACGAATGCCAGACGCCAAAACTTCCTCAATAATTTTTTCAGATGTCATTTCTTTCAATGCTTTGACAGCTGCAAAATAGCCATCGCGGGCAATATATTCATCAATGGATTCTGGATTAATCAGACCTTTATTCCTGAGAACTCGGGTTAATTGATTTGAGAAAAAAGGAATATCACTTAGCTTTGGAATCACTTTTTTCTTTGCTGATGGATGAGAGTACATCAATCTTTCAACGGGCTTATTGCCCTTAAAATGGCTTTCCACCAGTTCTTTGGCATCTTCGGGTTTAACCTGTTGGTAAAAGATGCCATCCGGCTGAACCACCATGATGGGCCCAAGTGCACAGAAACCATTACACCCGGTTTCTATGATTATCACATTTTCTGAAAGCCCCTGATTATCAATCTCTTGTTGCAGGGCAGAAAGAACAGAAAGACTTCCTGTGGCATGGCAGCCAGTACCACTGCAAAGCAAGATATGTCGTGTTTTTTCAACAGGGACTTCCCCTTTTCTCAGGGCAAAAATTTGAGACTTTTCTTGTTTGATGCGTTTTAAGTCATCGATGGTCAACTTTGGCATTTTATTCTCCATAATCTATACAATCGCGTTTACCATGAACCATCCATTCCTCGTAAACCTTCCATATAAAGTCGGCCACAAGATACAAACATAGATTCATGGGTCAATAAAATTGGGATTGAATTGGTTCTCGCCATATCAATCACTGTTTCTGACGGTTTTTTACCCCGCACAAAAACGACAGCACCGACCTCAGCCATAATACAAATTTCAATCACATCTGGTGTGGTCTGGCCAGTCAATAACACACTTCCTTTTGCAGTAGCGGACAAAACATCATCCATTAAATCTGCACCACCACCAGCAATGATTTCAATATGCAATTGATCGCTGCCACAAACGACAGTTGCGCCTAATATGTCTTTAATTTCTTTGAGTTTCATTATTCGTATTGATTTAATATGTTTAAAATATTGTCCGCTTTGACATCGCCGTGTGTATCCTGTCCTATCACAACAACAGGTGCAAGTCCGCAGGCGCCGAGGCATCGGACAGATTCCATAGAAAAACGTCTGTCTTCAGTGGTTTCACCAAAACCAATTTTATACTCTGTTCTGATACGTTCAACTGTTTCTTTTATACCTTTAACATAGCAAGCTGTTCCCATGCAAACCCTAATGGTATGTCTTCCTTTGGGCGTCATTGAAAACAATGAATAAAACGTTGCCACGCCATAAACTTCACTTTTAGAAATGTTCAGCCCTAAACTGATATAATCCATCAAATCAGAGGGCAAATATCCAACGACATCCTGAGATTTTCTGAGAACCGCTATTAAAGCGCCAGGCTTTTGCTGATGCTCATTAATAATATCATCAATATTATTCCACATATCCGATGTAATGTCAGGATGCTCTGGTCTTTCAAGATTTAACATTCTTGGTTCCTCTCTTGTCTTATTTAATGTGATAAAACAGAAAAATATGGCTGCGTTGCATGGTGATCCAAATACACAGTCATCTAAGATATCATAAAAAATAAAATATTAATATTTTCATAATCTCAGAAAAAAGTCAATGTTATCCTTATTATATGAAACAAATTCCCAAAAAACCTCTTGTATAAGCAACATAGACTGATTCATTGGGCACACGATTCTAATATTATTTTTTAAAAAATTTGCAAAATTGTATAATTTTCGCTAATTGAGTATGGAAATTGTAAAAAGATCTATGATTCTCAAATAAAATATGCAAAGACAATGTCAATCATTGTTTTTTTTAAATAATATCAAAGGAGATAAACCAATGGCAAACGAACAACAAGAGTCATGCAGTGCCGGTTCTCAAAAAATGGCACAAAACATTCAAAATCAAATGATAGAAAGCACATTAGGTAAAATTAAAAACAAACTGTTGGTTATGAGCGGAAAAGGTGGTGTGGGGAAAAGCAGTATGGCAGCCAATATTGCAGTCGGTCTGTCCAATAAAAATTTTAAAGTGGGACTTATGGATGTTGATTTGCATGGTCCCAGCATACATGGCATTATGGGATTGAAAGGCTTATTAGATATTACCGAAGAAAAACTTGCTATCCCCAAAGCATTTAATGATCATTTAAAAGTCGTCTCAATGCAATCACTGATGCAGGAAGAGGATCAGGCTGTTATATGGCGAGGTCCGCTGAAAAATGGTGTTATCCGCCAATTTATTGCAGATATGAAATGGGATGAATTGGATTATTTGGTGATTGATTCCCCACCTGGCACAGGTGATGAACCCCTTAGTGTCGCGCAAACAATACCTGATGCATGTGCTGTCATTATTACAACCCCTCAGGATGTCGCTCTATCTGATGTCCGAAAATCTATTAATTTCTGCAAAAAACTCAATATGAAAATTGTTGGAATTATAGAAAATATGGGGCCATTTAAATGTCCTCATTGTGGTAATACCATTGAATTATTCAAAAAAGGTGGTGGACAACTGACTGCTGAAAAAGCACAGATCCCATTTTTGGGTTCTATTCCTTTTGACCCACAAGTGGTTCATTCTTGTGATGATGGAAAACCTATCATGAGTCAGTCTATAGAGAATGATTTCACCCGGGCCATGAACAAAGTGATTGATACCATTGTTGGCTAATGATCTACAATTGAATTATCAAATAAGTGATTATTACAATTTTAGAGACGTGTTAGGTCTATACGCTAATCTTATAAGCACCTCAGTTGGACAGGTCGGATATGTCCGACTTGTCTGACTTCTTCGATTGGGGAAATTATTTTTCAAGCATTTCTAAAAGGGCTAAAGGATGATTTGTGGCACAATATGAGGAACGTTTTTATCGACATCTGACACATGCAAAGTCATTGGTAAGTTTTCGGGTGGTTGTTGCTGAAACAGATTTATATGTGTATGCAAGCCGTCAATTGATTCAAGAAACCCAAAACAGTATCATGACCTATCGTTCCTATATTGAATCCTATGTTCAACAGTTCCCAGATTTTGCTACAAGTCTGTCACCCTGGAAAAACACTGGTCCTGCACCTGAAATAATTCGACAAATGATTCAAGCCGCTCAAAGGGCGGGCGTTGGGCCAATGGCGTCTGTGGCTGGTATCATTGCTGAGTATGTTGGAAAAGATTTGTTGTTTTTTAGTAATGAAATTATTGTTGAAAATGGTGGAGATCTTTTTATTCAAAGAAATGAGCCTTTTATTGTCGGCATATATGCC
>Ga0272440_1003313_pt1 | contig 12100 bp, 9 predicted proteins | sample SSMMMBAug17_FD_192440 | JGI IMG/M metagenome (GOLD analysis project Ga0272440, IMG submission 192440) | Marine sediment archaeal communities from Little Sippewissett salt marsh, Falmouth, MA, United States - SSM-MMB-Aug17 | ecosystem: Environmental > Aquatic > Marine > Wetlands > Sediment ... | reverse complement strand
ATGATAAAAAAATATTATCGTCCGCTTGATTGAATTGTTAAAATAAAATAGCGGCATCACGCAAAAATTACTTGTGTAATTGAATTTTGCGCATGTGTTGATATCCAAGTTGTGTTGTTGCTCAGCCTCTTGCCCTAACGGACTTGAATAATTGTCCAAAATAGCCTTGTCTGAAGCGTTAAGCCGCCAGAAAAAGACGTGATATTTTTTGCTGACCGTTGAATGGTCATGTTATGCATTATTGATGTGACTACGTTGCTCATATTCTCTAATTGACCGAAGGATAGATTTTAGAGCGTCTTCATATTTCGAGCACAATGACACCGCATTTTTGTCTTTTAGTAACAAGGGGAGATCCTTTGAAGTAATCCCATTAAGCATGACGGACAACAGGATAGATTTATTACTTTCTTTTTCCCTCATTCTTGCTGCATTTATTTCTTCCTTAACCCAGGAAGACTCGATAGAGTCATGTGATAAAAGAACCAGGATATAGTCGCATTCTGTCAAGTTTTTTTCAACCCATTGATGAATAGATTCCCCAACTAGCATGTCTTTGTCATCTAATTTTATATCTATATTGTTTTGTTGAAGATCAATAGCCAACCGATTTGCATCACTTTTGTCCTTATGGGAATAGGAGATCATTACTTTCGGAATATAAAGCATTCGGATATCATTTCTTATATTTTCTACGAATTCGCATTCTTGATTTAAACCTTGTGGAAAAATAACGTTATGTGGTTTATAGCTATTATAGTGGTTATAAAATTCAGAACGATTCTCTTTAAAAGTTTTATGTTGACACTGATTAAATATTTGACTTACTTTTATATTTTCAAGCAACTTGATAATAAGTTTAATAAGTTGTTTGATGCCGTTATCATATAAAGTATGACCTCGAACAAACAAATATAAATTATTATTAGTTACGCCTTTGCCTTCTAAAGTAAGCTTAGCTTCATTTTTAAATGTTTCATTGCATAAATTACACAATCGAATATATTTGTGTTTTTCTTTAAATTTCCTAATTATTGTATCACTTAATGTCCCAATAAAATCTTTTGAATATCTGTTTATTTCATCATATTTTTTACTTTCGCTTTTATATTTATCCCTAATGTTTTTTATTTTTTTTTCGTACTCAGTTAATAAGTTGGTTATAATAGGTGAAAAGTAAAGATATTGGTAATTTCGCTTTGCATCAAAACATTTACAATCATCCAATAGGGAACATCTACAAAAAAGACATACAAAAGTATCATAAACAATCTTAGAATAATTAGATAGAAAAGATTCAAAATCAAAAAAATAATCATCAACACTTAATGTAGAAACTTGTTCGCAATAATAATGTAAATTTTTTCCAAAGCAAAAATGATTTTCTATTGAATGTGTATATGTATGAAATACAAACTTGTTTTTAATAATATCATCATCAAGAAGATATTTATAGTCACTGTCAATACAAATAACTCTACATGCATTGAGCTTACCATTCTTTGCTAACTGAATTAATGCTGTAGATCCGGTATACTTATGTGTATCAATTCTAAAATTGTATTTCGAAGGAATACTTGTAAATAGTTTATTCCAAAAAATTCTATCATTGTATTCATTTTCTATGAGAACAAAAATAGTTTTTTTTTCTTCTGGTATCTCCTTCAGATATGTACTAACGCCGCTATAATAATCAGGGTTTTCCCAAATTTCATTATATTCAGATATCATTTGTTTTCCCTCATATCACAATGGTATGCATTTGTGTTTCAATGCCCTTCCATCCACCCATTGTCAAAGCTGGAGAATGAGACGCGATGATTATTTGCATATTGCTATTAAGCACCATGATATGATTGATAAAATCAAGCTGCCACCGAGGATGTAAAGAAATTTCAGGTTCATCCAACAATAATATCATTGGAATATTTTTGATTGAGCCAAGAAATACTTTGAGTACAATATAAAGGAGTTGCTTTTCACCTGAGGATAGATCCTGAAGCTCGATTGGCTTATCGTTTTTGGTGATCAACAATCCTTTGATTTTATCGAAAGATACTTTTTTTTCCGTATCTTGAAAAAATGTGTTTAGAATTTTTATAAGTGATTTGATTTTAGATGATTTTTCATCAAAAAGGAGTCTGCTTGTTTCCGTTATAAAGTTAATAAGAGTTCCTTCAAGATCATGATCCAAAATTGATTGATTCCCCTTGAATTTGTCTAGTTCCTTTTGTGGTAAATATCGATCAAAAGTAACGACCAACTCATTAGAGATATATTCACTCATATCCTTTACTTTTAAACCATTTCTATTGTCATAACACTCTGACAATAATTCATGCTTTTTCTTTTTCACCCATGCAGATCCGCATATATTACTTATTTCTTTAAGAAATATTAATTTATTATCATAAGTTTTTTCTGTTTTTAGCCAATCCTTTAATAAAAGAATCTTTTCAGTGTCTTCATCTGTTCCTTTTGCTGCTATAGCTTTGTTTAGCATTTTCAATTTAAATTCAGATATTTTGTAATAGCTTTTATAGATTGAGGATTCTCCGTTGTCATAAGAAATTCTAATCATTTTCGGAATTGTTGTATAATTCTCCCGTTCAAACGGTTTATTCATAAGCACATGTTTTATTAAACGAAAAACAGTGCTTTTTCCGCTTCCGTTAGCGCCGATCAGTACATTGACATCATTATTCAATTTCCATTTGATATGATGCATGTCCCAGAGAGAATCAATCTCAATTTCTTTAATATGGTTGGGCAATTGATCATTTTTAGCGGCAACAGTGGAAAGTTTGTCATCAATCTGTTTTTTTTCAGAAACCGTTTTTATTCCAGCTTGTTTAAGTTTTGCCATTACATTTTGAAAAGTCTTTACACTTGCCACTTGTAAAGGTTTTGGGAGGATTGAACGGCTTCTGAATGATTGTAAGCCCATGTAATCAGTTTTATTTTCTTTTTCCAGCTTTGTTCCTGTATTATAGTGAAGTATAATCAAAAGATTTTTTAAACGTTCTGTATTCCATATGGAACCTAAATGTTTATCATTAACCTCCCGGAGAACATACTTTTCAAAAATATCAGTAAAAAAGGATCTCTTTTTATCATCCGATATTTCATTATTCCATTCTGAGAATAAATTCTTATAGCGATTTTTTCTGTTCGATAAATACAGTTTTGGAGATATTTCTATAGAACCCAGACCTAAAGGCTTAGCCATGCCGATTTTGTGGTAACACCCCTCTGGCAATTCAAGGCTTAGCAGTAATGCTCCAAGCTCAATATCTGACAGGTTTTCAAACCGTATACGTCCATTAAATGTAACTCCGGCTCGAACAGGATTGATTTTTGAATTCAAGTATTGCTTTGGATGTTTGTTAATAGCCTCAATATCTGTTTCTTCCCAATCGCTGCCGCTTTTATGCCAATACATTTTATTGCCGCGGATAGAAGAATTGCTGTTATAATGCTTTAGGGTTTTCAAGTGCTCTTCCGTCTGCACCAGATAATGCTGAAATGTTGTTGGTTTTGGGTTAGATAATATTTTCATGTATTTCTCGCCAGTGAAAATATTGTTGTTTCGTTCCTCAATCATGGCATCCTCAAAAAATAATCTTCCGGCAAAATCTGTTTCATTTCCAAACATAGCATCTGCTATATCGCAGATGCTATCATCAATTAACGCTTCCGGAACATGAGAACCGATTGATTTTTCATAGGCCAGTCTGAACATTGCTGTATGCCCGAAAGAAATTCTGTCTTTCTTTTGTGTATCTTTCCAGCGTACATAAAAGCATGGAACTTCATCTTTGATTCCTTTTTCGAGCAATTCAATTAGATTTAAAATGGAAGGTATATCTTCATCATTCTTTTTCTTTACCTCTCTGGTTTTATCTTTTAAATAGTTTTGAATATCATTTTCATCTTCAATTGGAATCATATTTTTTGGGGATTCAGCTTTTTTTATTAACCAGTCATGCTTTTTGTTATTCATATTTCCGGAAACAACAAGGTAGTAATTTTTATATTCTTGCGACTCTTCTAAATCATAAAATTCAAAGTGACTATATTTTTTTCCAAGCCCGGCTAACATTTTTTTTGTTTTCATTTTTGAGATTCGTTTGAATTCGGTAGGGTTAATATAATAAGATAGTCCTTTTTTTTTGATTATTCCCGCAGAAACATTGTATGTAGAGATTTTACGATTCCGATCATAAGAACTCATCTGGTTCTGATATTCATTTCTAAGGTTGCTCCGGTCGGCAAGCCCTCTATAATAGAGAGTCTTTTTATCATTGAAAAATCCGAATTTTCCAAAGCTGACAATTTCAACCATTTGCCGAATCAATCCTCGCAAAGAACTGCCTGGTATGGAAGGTTTTCCTGAAGGTGCATGAAAATTCGGCTCACTTTCTTTTCCTCTGATAAAAATCGGTGTTACTGTTTTGATTTCTAAATCTATCCATCCTGTGCGATATTCATCGTGGTAAGCGTTGAAAGTAAGACGTAACTTTTTATCACCTGAAATAACACCATTGGCTTTAACGATTTTTTCATTCAATGGAACAAAATTATAAGGAGCATATGCAGGATTTTGAACGTATTCGATGTGCTCTATATCAAGTTTCTCATCATTGCTTGATGATAATTTTGGCTTAGCCGTTTTGATGCTGAGAGTGATCGGCTTTTGGACTTTATGCTCATTTTTCCAATCGAAAAGAATTTTTTCACCATTCTTGATTAAAACTGGCTGTCCTTTTTCACGTAACACTTCTACATCCATACCATCCATATCAGGAGTTGCGGTGGAAAATTTTTGAGCAGTAACAATCTTGCCGTTTTCCAGTATTTTTACTTTGGCAATTATTTTGCCCTTTTTTGTTTTCTGAACGATTAAAGAGGCTTTTTCCATATCTTAACTGTTCCTTATGATATAAAATTATTTCCTTCGCCGTAGGTAAAACCCAAAAATCGACAATCCACATAGGTGGATTGATAAGCTTCATTTTCGTCGATATAGTTATTTGTACGGATATGTATACGTTTTTGCGGATTTGTTTGAGAATCAACATGAGTATTCAGCAATGGCAAATACAGAATTCCCCCACGATTTTCCCAAATCCGTGTCCATCCTTTTTCAGAAATCTTTGACTGTGTGCCGGAAAGCACATGATCTGCAACTACAACAAAACAATTCGCGCCTTTTGGGTCGTCTTTTCTCAACCTTGCTTTCAATTCATTTCCACTTTTCCATACAAGCAGTTCCTGCTCACGGTTAAACACTCTGAGTTTCAAAATTTTGGATTCATCAAATTGCTGCGGATCATGAAACAGAAGAGAATTATTTTCCCACTTTCCAACCATGACATAAGAATACAAATAGGCTATGACATAGGCATTGGAAACAAAATTTTTAGTTATAAGAGGTAATAATTCGTTGGGCTTAATACCATTCCGTTTTGGAAAATCCGGGTAAATAGGAATAACTCTGGATTTTAGATTAATCAGTTTAAGCCCGTTCGCCGGTGGTGTTATTTTTCCATCCATATATTGAATTCCTCTACAAGTTTTTCAAGGTTTGTTTGATGATTTTTATCAATCTGGCTTATATCTTCAGGAATGATCAATTTTTTTCCTTCATAGTCTATTGTCGCCTCAACACCTTTCAAAACGCCCCTTCCCACATTTTTTTCTCCACCAATCGCCAAGTCTCCACTCCAAAGATCTTTCAGTACAAGGAGAAGCAGTCCTAATACAGCTTTAGAAGAACTTGAATTCGTTACTGTGATTTCCATATCAAATGCATGGTGTTCATGATTGTCAAAAATAGGCATGGTTTCAAAAAGCTTTCCATCAATAGCACCGCCGGTAAGCCGATCAACTTGAATTCTGATTTGTTTTTCAGACGTGTAGTCAGGGAGAATAATATCCCTTATTTTGACCATCCCCTTTAGTGCCTTTTTTTTCGGTTGATCTGGATCCACCATGCCGAATAATTCATTTATCAGACTTGTTGTTTTGGATGGATTGATTGTCTTTGCAATCCGTTTTGCCCGCGCACGGATAGCTCCTTTTAATGAAGTTCCAGGAATGATATGATTGTTCCCGGATTTTAAATGAACGGCATCTGGATCATTTGGATTAGACGAATAGGTACGAATGATCATGGAATGTTTCAATTGAAATTTTGCCTTAATACGAAAAATGTCTGATTGAATCTCATATGGAAACGGGAGAGATTCAACAGAGGTAATGTTCTTTTTGGAAAAATCTTGATACAACCATGACAGTACATCATTTTTATCCCTGAAATCAAATTGGTACAACGCCATTGAATCCTGTATCAAACGAACTTGACCTAAACCGGCATTGGTCATCTTGCCGATATAAATCCCCCTTGTTAAACATGATATAATAGTGCGGATTATCTTTTCAACAAATTCTCTGTCGTTATCCACATAGGAGAGTTCGACCTTCAGGTTGAAACAGTGTCCCGGTTCAAGTATTTCGTAATCATACTTACCTTTGTCCTTTGCAATATTTCTGGTATTATCAATACTGATTCCATCCCGGATCGCTGTTTGAAATAATTCGCTATTTTTTGCTTTATTGTCAATAACATTCAAATCTGAACATTGAAAACAGCTTCCATATCCGGTTCCTCTCGTCTTTTCATCCCTGGCATCTTTTTTTTTCGCACTTCCCCAAAACCTTTTCCATGCCTCTTGTTTTCTATCTTCATTGGGTACGGATGAATCAAGTAAATTCTTTAGAACTCCGGTAAAGGAAGTCGCTGGAATAAAGGGAATTCCATCCGGGTTTCTCAAAATATCCATATCACTTTTGTCATCATTTCCGGAACCGATATGAAGCGGTGTGGTATTTTCCACAAACCCTTTAAACAAATATTTACCTTTTGGGACGGTCATTTAGTTTTCCTTTTTAGATGATTTGATTCGTTTTTTCATCAGGGATAGAAATCTTTCAAAATAAAGATGCATTAGCAGATCTGCTTTAGGTTGTGGATTGTAATCAATCTCATTACAAATTAAACGAATCGTCTGCATATCCTCCCTGTTTAAAATCTTTTCTATTTTTACTGTATCATGATTTTTCAGAAGAAATGTTTTAAGAGTTATATCATTACTGCGGCATCGTTCCAGTTGCTCCGTCGCAATACCTTTTAACTCATTAATATCGTCTCTGAAATCAGCCATATTATGTTTCCTGAAATTTAAAAATTGTTCGATTCTGGCGATCAGCGAACCACTGGGCAGGTTATCCGAGAATTTAATCAATTCATCTGAGGCTAAGAAGCTAACTTTGTTGTTAATTTCTTTGTCTACAATATTTTGAATAATTGATTTTGCTTGATCCGGAAGATCAATCTCCGGTTTTTCCAGTAGAGACTCTGCCGTATAATGTGAGAAATAAAATGGCATTGAGTCTGAGTCTGAATTTTTTAGAATATTTTCCAATCGAATTTGGCCGAATCCCTCATGGGTCCGTTCTCCGAGTCCTGCTGTCTGTAATTCAACCAGTTTTTTTCGATCTGTATTTTTTATATTTAGCAAAAAGGATGACCCCGCATGAAATCCGGTTTCAGAGGGTTTTTTGAACCCCCATACACTCACGAAATTTTCGATAAATTTGTTTTTTATTGCAGCTTTTTTGATTTTTGCGCCATATAGATATTGTTCAAGATCTTTAATACATGTGGTTGAAAATCCGTGCTTATTGTAGATCAATGTATGTGCAAGCATTGTCAGAACAACTTCGTCATCCTCTATGTCCGGAAAGGGCTTAACTTTAACAGGAGAATCCAATAAAATCCCTACTTTGCCATATTGTGAATTTCTTGATCGTCCCATCCAACCGGTCCATTGTGAACCACATGTGTCTATCAATTTTTGAAGATGTATTTCTTCTCCTGTCAGTATACCTTGAAAAATCTGATTTGGTGATATTGCTTCATAAGTGAATAATTGGCTTTCGGCTGGAGATCCCGTAAACCGATCCCGTTCATGGTGGTGATGAAATTCCAGTGTGGGCAGTGACTGCTTTTTTTCCTCATTTGATATAAACAAATCAATTGCCTGAGTTTTTTCATCAAAATCGTCATCTGTAAAAATGATATTGTAAATTTCTTCTTCATTAATTTTGCTTTTCCTAAATGAAACTGGTGCGGGATAATAAATGACATTTTCATCGTATTCATTTTTTCTTGTAAACCAAGCGTTTGTAAAAGTTATTTTGCCGTCGAGGAATAATTGATAAAAATCTTCAATAGAATTATTTGAATTTTTAGCATTTTTTATGTATTTCAGATATCGCCAGGCAAGCAGTCCAAGAATGGCTGTTCCCGGCAGAAACTTTTCTGTATTGATCGTGTTGATTTCGCCATATTTTGAAGCAATAATGATTGGTGCAAGCGTTTGAATCGTAAAATCTAACTGATACATAGTGCCTCCGGCATTTTAATTTTTTCATTCCCGGTATCCAGTATACAGGAAATTTCTCCAAACCCTCTGTTACGATTAGTTCCCATACGTCGAAAATTCATACACGCCAAATTCAGGGTTTGAATGATGGCCTCGTTTGATTCAGAGCTTCCAATGATATACACATCTCCTTCAAAAATTTCCCCTCTTTTAATCAAGCGGACGCTTCTCAGGGAATTATCAAAAGCAACGCCGTTTTCAGAGACTTTTGTCATTTGCCGGATTTCAGTAAATTGAACCTGTATGGATTCTCTGGTCACTTGACTTTTAAAATTATCACTTTCCAAAAAATATCGAAGCCATGTGCGATTCTGCTCATATTCCCGAATATATAAATTTGAAAAATAAACCTGAGCAGGTTCCTCAGCCCCAGTTTTTCCAAAGATTAATTCAATTTTTGAAGGAATTGATAGATTGGCAGTTTCAACCGAATTCAAAATGTCCTGAACTTCTGTTATGGAATCTCGCAAGCAGCCCTTAATCCGTTTTGCGGGGATGTAGGGAAGTCCGATTTCGTCGAAAACAATGTCCGAATCAATGAGGGATCCGAATCCCTCGCCAGAACCGACAAGCGTCGGCGATTCAAGCTGTATCCTAATTTTTAATCGTTTTTCCATCTCAGGATTCCTCTAATGATAATGGATAAAATTTTATCATTTCAATCATATCCAGGTACGGAGTAGCCAGTATTTCCTCACCGGCTTCCATTATTGACTCAAACAGTTTGTTCTCAAATTGCATACCAGGAATGACCGGAAGCTTTCTTTGCCGTGCTTTTATTTCAGCAAAAAAACCATCTCTTGCTGTTTGATTCATCGTTAGAACTTCACGCAATTTATGGAGTTTATTATTTGGAAAATTATTTTCTAATTGTTTCGAATTTTTAAGCAATAGGGAAAAACTTTTCTCATCCTCTCTGTTTTTGTCAATTCGATAAGGCCGACAGTGGAGACGGCCAAGAGGCCCTTTGAAATGAATTCTTCGCATATCAGCCAAAGAACCGACAATTGCACCCGATGAAATATGAAAATCAAGATATGAACATGCTTCCTCTTCTTTTTTTCGGATGGTCTTTGCATGACGGCATAATTCTTCCGCCAAACGATATCCTTTGAAAAAAGGATATTTGGTTTTGATGATTGCAATCCCTGCACAGACAGAAATAGGGATATCCTGTTTTTCAGCTTCTTCTTTGAAAAAATGAATATATTTTTCGGCAAAATATATTCCCATTTTTCCGTCGCATACAAAGGTTATATCGTCTCCACTATTAATAATAGGACGAATAGGGACGACTCTTCTTTTCTTTTCGTCTTCGTCATCAATAGGAAACATACTTTGAGGACAGTTTTCAACAATATGCCTTAGCAGGGATTTGAAAGTGGAACTGGTAATTTGATCAATCATTACCGAATTTTTTCTCATTTCGTGCAATGTATCAATTTCAGAATTAAAAAAATACTGCCCAACATCATTGCCATCAATATGGACAATTGCGATATGGCTGCCTTCATCTTCAATCTGTCCTAGTTTGTCCTGTTTATTGGTGAATGTAAACTGATCTTCTAAAATTTCTTTATATGCTTCATTTAGTTTATCCCGTGCTGTTTTTGCGGCATTTATCTTTGCATAGGATACAGCTGAGACAAAATCTTCAATATTTTCATTCCATTTATTTAGAGAAAGGCCACTTCGTGTACATTCCGCTGTGATACCATGAGCCGGTAGTATTGTTTGTGGTGAGTACCTCAACTTGTTGTTTCGCAACTTATTGAATAAAAATTTTTTACTTTCTTGAAAACGGTTTAGATTAAATGCATCCAAAGCGATTGCAGTATTGACTTGCGGCGATTTCACCATGAGAATTAGTGTCCAAATACGTATGAAAAATTTAGCATCTTCTTCCTCACCAAAAAGTAAAAGAGCGTTACCGCCACCGATATAGGCTATTTCAAAAGGATCGCAACCTTGCACAAGAAATGGCTCCCTTTTCCATTCATCAAGATTAATTTGAGCATATGGGAACACTTCTTCCAGTGCTTCCTTCAGATAATCCCTATATACCAATTTTTCGATGATATAGGACGCCCCGATGTTTTCTTTCAATTCATTGCTTTGAAATATGTATCTTTGAATGGATACCGTATCCAAAAGCACTCCATAACAAGTTGTCATTAGGATGTCTCCGTAATTATCAGGTAAAAATAAATCGTTTTAATTCCTTAATTAAATAACCATCTCTCCTTAAATCCTCTATGCCAAACACCTTGATATTTTTTTTGTTTCCCCCGGTATCAATAATCAGTTGCTGTTGAAGTAACTTCGTTTGATGTTTGTCCGAACCGGTAATAAGGACAGACTTGGATTCATCTCCTCCGATTTGTCTTGTTCGAAGAATAATTTCAAATCCTTTTTGTTTACATTTTTCAGTTTTTTCACCGATATAACAGGAAATCCCAATCAATTGATAGCCATAAACCATGATTAGATCAATTTCAAAATTGGATCTGCCGCCTATCCAACTCGGATGATTTATATTTATCCCCATTTTTATTTCTATGTCTTCTTCCGTCCTGTCTTTGGTAATGTTTTTCAATTTTTTTGCTATAACTGCTTCCAGCCATTGTCCGCCATTTTTTTCCTTAATTTTTTTTATTTCTTCTTTTGTTATATTTGGATTAATAAATTCATTGAATAGTTGCATTTCTTGGCTAACATCATCAGGCATTTTTTTTTCTTTTATCAATTTGAAACCATGTAGCCTGATCATATTTTCAAACTGTATAGAAACTATTTTTCGCAGATCCCTTTCAACAATCTGATTGTCATGATCTGTAATAAGACTGAAGTTGCGGGCATCAAGATAAGAAAAGAAAATTTTATCACTTTCTATCATCTTGTTTAACGTCAGGTAAACATGAGTACTCATGGATTTGGTGCCGCCGGTATAATTCAAATGAAAAGATGTTTCTTCGATTTCTTCTTTCAAACGTGATTGATTAATATCATTTTGAATCGCTATTGCGCGGCTTACATCTGAAAGCCCAATTTTTTCCAAGGGAAATTTCATATCAGGTCGATTTTTTTCCCACTTACGGGTTAGTGTTTCTTCAATGTTTTTGGCATAAGCTAATGTACCTCCCTGGAATTCATTTTCTTTTGAATAAAAAAGCCATATCTTCTGAATGTTTTTATTTTTTTGAAGAAAATAATCCGCTGTTACATAATTAGGAAGTGGATTTGTACCCATTAAAAGGATTAAATTTTTGAAATTGAAAAGTTTCATAAATAATAGTTCTCATTTTTGTAAATCGTTATCCTGTCATCAATTTTTCGTAAGTTCTTTGATTTTCTGCTATAATCATTTTCTGTATATTTTTGTTTATAAATATTCATGAATATTAATGCATAATAAAATTTTAGTCAATGCTTATCAATCATCAATTACCTTGTCAATTCCGAATTAATGGGAAAAAATAGGGAAAAAATAGGGACGTCTATGATTTTATGCTTTACTTTAAGTAAAAAGTTTGATATTTGAGTAAAATATGCCACGAAAAGCAAGAATAGACACACCCTTAGCACTGCAT
>Ga0272440_1003312_pt1 | contig 12101 bp, 5 predicted proteins | sample SSMMMBAug17_FD_192440 | JGI IMG/M metagenome (GOLD analysis project Ga0272440, IMG submission 192440) | Marine sediment archaeal communities from Little Sippewissett salt marsh, Falmouth, MA, United States - SSM-MMB-Aug17 | ecosystem: Environmental > Aquatic > Marine > Wetlands > Sediment ... | reverse complement strand
TTTTATTATCTTTTCCATACACTGTAGGACAGTTGTCATTGCTGTTATCTACATATCCGGATGGTTTGGTACATTCGTTCCTATAGTCACTTGGATCACCATAACCATCATTATCGCTGTCACGATACCACTTTTTCTTATCTCTTCCGTACACTGTAGGACAGTTGTCATTGCTGTTATCTACATATCCGGATGGTTTAGTACATTCGTTCCTATAGTCACTTGGATCACCATAACCATCATTATCGCTGTCACGATACCATTTTTTCTTATCTTTTCCATACACAGTGGGACAGTTGTCATTATTGTTATCAACATATCCAGAAGGTTTGGAACAAGAATTCTTATAATCATAAGGGTCACCGTATCCATCATTATCACTATCTCTATACCACCTTTTGTAGTTGCTTTCAGATACGCCGCATCCACAATTTCCTGAATTTATTTTATTAGGATCATTATCACAATAATCTTTAGTACTGGATCTTAGTTCTGAGGATAACTTATAACGATATGGTCTATCAGATTGAGTTACGGTAGTTCGATCAGAATAGCCATCATTATCGTAATCTCTGTACCACTTATAAACGACCTCAACAAATTTGACAGCATCGAAAGCAATAGCTCTTTTTCCACTTTCCCCTTCAGATGTGTCATCTCCAAGTGTAACCTTAACTTCATTAGAAAATTCAAATACAGAGTTACCATTGCTTTCCTTTAATAGCACCCAGCCTCCACTGCTGACATTTTGAGATTGATAGATTGTTTTTTTGCCACTGGTTGAATATATTCTATATCTGGCACCATTTGTAGGGTAAAAATTATTTTGATAAGAACTTTCTGGTGTTGGGTCAAAAGCATCCGGTTTTGGAATCCAAGCATATACTTTATATTTTTTAGTACCAGAAATACTTTGGCTCCACTCACACCATTGACTGGTTGAATCCATACTAAAAGTATACTTAAAACCATCGCTTCCACGATAAGCTCTTGTCGAAAAGCCATAATGATCTTTTACTCTCCACCAATAAGGAGACGAACTAAAACTAGCATTAGTCCATTTGATAATGATATCACTGGCAACAGCGTAATTAGAGCCAGTTATGATTAAAAATATGAAAACAATTAATTGAAGAATTCTATTTTTCATCTTTAAAAACCTCCATAATAAAAAAATTTAAATTAAAATCAAAAAGACCGTTTACACTTAACGTGAAAAAACAACCTTATCCACCCATCCGGCATCATCACCATCACTCACACTCCTGTCTTTAGAATAATTCCATTTCAAGGTATGCGTACCTTCCGGAATATTCCATCGTTTCTCTTGCCAGGCAACGTTTCCACTGATACTTCCTTCCTGTTCATACCCATCATAATAAAATTTCAGATAATCGTACCCACTTTCTGATGACACTTTCCAATAGAAAGAAAGCGTTCCTGGCCCTGTCACGTTAGTTTGTATCCATGAATTTTGATCATGACTGATTGATCCAGACTGAACAGCATCACCGCCGCTATAAGAAACAGTCGTTTCTCTGAAACAGTTAGCATCACCACCTGTCGTCCAAACCAAACTTGAATTATCAAGTCCTTCTCCAATATTGCTGACACCTCCTTCATTGCCGGGTGAAAAAATAACTTTATCAAGCCAGGCTGCATCAGAGCCATTGCTTACACTGTGGTCTTTACTATACATCCATTTCAACGTATGATTTCCAGATGGAACAGAAAATTGTTTTTGCTGCCAGTTGACATTGCCACTGATTTTTCCGCTTTGTTCTGTTGCATCAATGAAAAATTTTAAGAAATCATAACGGCTTTCTGAGGAAACTTTCCAATAAAAGGATATTGTGCCAGGTCCGGTTACAACAGTTTGAATCCAGGAATTCTGATTATGGTCAATATCTGCGCTTTGAGCAGCATCACCATCTGAGTAAGCCTGAGCTGTTTGTAAAAACCAGTTTCCAGTGCCACCGGTTGTCCAATTAAGATTTGAATTATCAACGGCATCGCCTAAATTACCAACAGGCGGAGGCGTTGAATCAGTAAATTCAATTTTATCCAGCCAGCAAGTATCAGAACCCTGACTGACACTGCCATCTTTGGTAAATGACCATTTTACAGAATGATTACCTGAAGGGATGTTGAATTGTTTTTGTTGCCAGTTAATTTCTCCGCTGATTTTTTCAGATTGTTCAACACCATCAATATAAAATCGTAGATAATCATAGCTGCTTTCAGAAGAAATTTTCCAATAAAAGGATAGTACTCCTGGCCCGGTTATGTCTGTCTGTAGCCATGACGTTTGATTATGACTTATGGTCGCACTTTGAGCAGCATCATTGTCAAACCAGTAAACTTGAGATTGTCCAAACCAGTTACCGCCACCGCCAGTTGAGCAGTTGAGGTCATCATTATCCAAAGCTTCATCCAGGCTACTCTCAGGAGGTGGCTCACTCCCTTCTGCAAAAACGACCTTATCAAGCCAGGCCATATCAGAACCACTGTCAACACTGCCATCTTTTGTATATGCCCATTTAACAGCATGGTTTCCCGAAGGTATCATGATTTCTTTATGTTGCCATCCAGTAGAACCACTGATTTTATCTTCTTGTTCAGTTCCATCAATATATAAACGTAAAAAATCATAACGTTCCTCTGATGACACTTTCCAATAAAAAGACAATGTGCCAGGGCCTTGAACGTTTGTTTGAATCCAGGAAGATTGGCCATGAGAAATGTCACCACTTTGAGCAGCATCACCATCATAATAAGATACGGATGTTTGTCTTAACCAGTTATTTTCTCCGCCTGTAGACCAATTCAAGTTTGAATTGTCTACAGCATCTTCCAGATTACTATCGTTTCCTGACTCTTCAGGCAAAATTGTAAAGGTTTGAGTTGCTAAGTGAATCCATTCATTATTTATCTTTGCTTTTGCAATCAGTTTGAATGTTCCGGATGAACAAAAAAAGCCATATGAAATATCAAATTGAAATATTTCATTAGGGTTTAAAACGACATTATCGTAAAATCGCGCATTTCCGGAATCAGGCTTCCACAAATCAAAATAATGCTGATCATTGTTATGATGAACAGCTAAAGCAAGACGTTGAAACGACATGCGATAGGATGATTCATTTTTGAGTTTATACTGTGCATCAAAATTTGGATTCTGCTGACTACTATGTGAATCAGCATGAATCGGATCACCTGTTCTCCAGAAATCAAAAACTGAGGGAAAACCATTGAAGAACTGCATCCACTGATCCCAGGGAAGATTACCAGGACAGGTTGTTGCCGTTCCAGGCATTTCGTTATGTCCTGAAATTCCAGGAAAGTTATGCTCACGTGGAATATCATATTGATCCGCAAAATGACGCGCAAGTGTTGCTGATGCCCGCAACATGGCATCACTGTTCCACATGTCAGGGTTATCGACAGTGGCTTCATGTTCAACACCAATTGATCTGCTATTATTATAGGGATACCCAACTGCCCCTGAATGCCAGGCTGTATCTGAAACCCGAACAATCTGAGTCATCTGACCATCTGAAGATCGAATGACAAAATGAGCACTTGCATTTGCATCACAATTTTGAAACCAGGATATGGCACCTGCATATGTTCCAAGGCCAATCCAGTGAAGGGTAATCGTGTCAATGGAATGGTTTCTTCCTGAAGTAAAATTGCAATCTGACAATTGTGTTTGCGCCTGAGGGTAATCTGTTGATCTCAAATTGCGAGATCGGAGTTCACTTCTTCTCAAATGACTTCCGATCTCTGGAAAAGGGTCCAGCAATACCTCTTCATTCCAGATCGTATGGGATTGCGTGCCCTGACGTAAGGTATCATAATATCGTTCAGCCTGCATTTCCTGTAATTCATTGGTTAACAGGCCGGTTAATTGTTTGACTGCAGCAAACCAATCTTCAAAGCTATCAAAACTCTGACGGTCTGCACCGGCATAATGTTCAAGCAAAGCTGCGGAACCCCGAATATTCTGTCTGGGGTCATCTTTTAAAATTTGAGGATCAAGTCCTAATAATGTGGCAGCTTCTCCAAGCGTATTTGCATAACTGTTTTGAACCAGATGCATAACACCCCAACCTTTATCGATGGTTGGTCCACAATGCGTCCAGTTACTTTCCACCTGGGCTATAACCGCCAGAATTTCCACAGGAACACCAAACTCCTGAGCAGCATCTATTAAATATTGACGAATTGTGGCAACTGCCGGATGGGGTCTTGAAAGATATTCAATCCAAAGAACTGCTTCATCAGTGTTTTGGGTTGAATGTCTCATACGATTCTGAACATGACCAACCAGTGACTCAATCTGCTGTCGGTCTCTTTGTAAAAAAAGTTCACCATTTTCCTGGTGAACTCTACGAACAGGTCCATTCAGCGTTGTATTGTTACTTTCACAATAAACAACGCTGGTAGAGACAGCAATGAATAAAGCCATCAAATACAACAACACTGTCTTTTTCACGTTAAACCTCCTTGAATCATAAATTATTATTAGCGTATCTTAAATGTGCACTTTTTCAGACACTAATTTATAATACGATTCAGGAAAAAAATTCTTACTAAAAAATTTTATTTTTTTTAGTATTGGAAATTAAAAGGTAATTTTATTAATTGGGACTATCCAGTAATCCAATAGCTATTTGAAAAAGAACCTTCAGGTCATCAATATTAATTTGTTTATCGCCTGTAGGATATGGTGCAACATCTGCTGATAATAGTTGAATGGGATCAGGTTTTATTATCCCGATAAATATCTGGAATAACTCTTTTACATCCAACATATTGATAAGGCCGTTTTGGTCAATATCTCCTTTTATAAAACCATTATAGGGAATATATGAAATTGAGTCGGACATCACAGAAGATTCACCACTCAGGTTTTTAACTTTGATGTAAACTGTTTTAATAGTGTAATCCGGGCTAATTGAATATTGAGGGGTTTGTGAAAATATAATCCAGTTGGCATCTTTGAAGTTTTGGTTTTCACTAACCATATAAAAGGTTGGGCTATTACTAACTGAAAAATTGAGTTGAACGATTTGATTTGTTGTTGTGAGATCGCCATTATTAACAGAAAAATCTGATATTACTGGCAAGCAAGACTGAACAGTAATGTTAACCGCTCTTCTTTCGCTTTCACAGTTACCACCCAGATTAAGTGAAACATAGTATATTGATGATTCAGTTGGTATAAACTCATAAACAGTTCCCACATAAACAGGTGACATTGTTGTTTGAGATTCATACCATTTGATTGAACCAATATCAGAAATACCGATTAACTTAGCAGATTCACCAATGCATATGCTTACATCCTGTACTGTTGGTGGCAAAACATTGTTTTCATCTATATCACAGCCGCATATTCCAGGTTCAGTTTTATTTGGATTATTTATGCACAGATCATTACAATCTTTAGTGCCATCTCCATCACTATCAAGGTCAGGTACCGCACAACCACAAGTTCCCGGACTTTGTTTAAAATCGTCAGGACACATATCATCACTATTATCTACATAATCGACAGGTTGTTCACATGCCATCTGAGATAAATCAGGGTCTCCAAAGCCATCATGATCTTTTCCATCAAACCACCATTTTGTTTTTTCTTTGCCATAAACAGTAGGGCAGTTATCAAAATTGTTGGTAACAAAATTGACAGGTTTTGAACATGCCTCAATACTTTTATTTGGGTCACCATAGCTATCTTTATCAATACTATCATCATAATACGTTATTGTTAGATCTTCATCTACTTGTCCATCACAGTCATTATCAATGCCATCACATATTTCATTTGGAACAGGTGCACATAATCCACAAGCATTTCTTTCATGTTTTATACTTCTATATAGCACTGTATTAGATACATCTCTCGCTAAGATAAAAATACCAGTGCTATCAGAATAAACATCTTTTACATATTGATCATCTTCACTATTAGAAATATTAATATTCGGTTCGAAAGATTCTGTGTAATTAAAACTTTTACTCATATATATTTCATCATTTTCATTTCGAGAATCTGTCCAGAAAACATTGACTGTGTAATTATTGAATAGTATTTTGGGGTTATATTGATATCCAGCAATAGAATCATTTACTTGTGAATGGCTAAAAGAACTTATCTCAGAATTGCTTTCTGCAACAAATATATCCCCTTTTTGATCGTTAGTTGTATCAACATATGCTATAAAAATATTTTTTCTGCCATCATAATAATTAATATCAATACCCCCACGACATTTTCCATTTGTTTGGTTTACCTGAATTGGTTCGCCAAAAGAATTTTCGTTATAAGCTCTTTTAACAATCAATATATTATATGTTTCAGCATTTTCATATACGATATATGTGTTACCAAAAATAACCATAATTTTAGGATTATCTTCTTGTATTGAATTACTGGTTACACGAGTAGGTAGACTAAATGAAGCTCCACTATCTTCTGATCTGATAAAATAGATTTCTGATGAACTAAATTCTGTACTAAATGTAGTAAAAACGAGATAAATGATTTCATCTTTAATAAGAAAACAATAAGGATCTTTTGCCCACTTCATCTTTACATCACTGACTACTTCAGCTTCTGAAAAATTATCTCCTTCATCAGTGCTTCGTACGTACATAATTCTTTTGCTGTCTTTATCAGTCCAAAAAATATGAATTGTCCCTTTTGGCGAGACTTTCATTTCAAACTCTTCGTTGCTATAAACAGAGTTGGCAATTACTTTACCGTCATCAAATGTTTTTCCATAATCATTGCTGCGAAATAAAGTTAAAACATTATTAATACAGCATAACACGAACACATTGTTTCCAAATTTTCCCACTTTTGGATTTTTATAACCATCTTTGGTGATAACAGTCTTTTCTGGTTCAGCCCAACACTCAAGCCATGAACTATTAATATCCGCCATCTTAACACCAATAAAATCTTGATTTTGTATTGAACTATTTACTTGCTTCAGATCAGCAACAAACCCCTCTTGATTATTGTAATTATCTAATGTTAATTGATATGCAGAAGAATAAAATTTCCATGAAACCATATCAATCGTATCATCTAATCCTTGTATGTATCTTACTATATTAACAAGATCAGCAATATTAACTCCATTGCCTTTGATAACGTCAGCTTGTATTTTTTGAAAAAAGTCAAGTGAGGCGTCTTCAAAAAATGCAAGGTATCTCGAGAGCATTGTTACGTCATCTTCATTTATACCAAACATAGATTTATTAAATTTTTCCACTCTCACTTTATAATTTTTACCTTTTGGAATATTGATAAACTGATATTTCCCTTGCACATCAGATATGACACTCAATTGTATTTCATTATTGTCATCTTCTAAAATAACAATTGCATCAGAAATAGGTGTTTTTCCATCAAAATATTTAATAGTTCCTGAAATGGAAACTGTGTTATTTGAAAATGAACTTTCAATGAATACATAAAAAAACAAAAAAATAATTAACATCAATGTTGTAATAATTTTTCTCATAGCTGTTCTCCTATTTTCTATAAATTATGTTACACATATAAAATTTATATTAAACATCTATTAACATAAATTCATTTTATTAACAAATGAGATCATTTAACAAGAATGAATGATCACAAAGAAATAATATAATTAATCTATAATACGATTCAGATAAAAAATTCTTATTACATTTTGTGTTTTTTAAAAATGATAGATAAATGAAGCATACAAACTATGTTCATTTACATCCTGAGAGAAATTAAATTGATTGGATGTAATTACAGATTGACCAACGTTGTTGCCAAATCTGAATTCATATGCAAGATCAAAGTGATAAGACTGATATGTAAGGCCTGTTCCTAAAGTAATTCCAAAAAAATCATCATGTGTTTTTTCCGCGGGTGCCGGTTCATAAAAGAAACCACACCTTACAGGAAAAATCCTGGCATTATGAAAGAATAAATATTCCATCCCCATATGGAACTGTGTGGCCGGGTTGACAGATGATTCTTGTTCATTAACCCCACTGATTAAAGAATATGAACCATTATCATCATGAATAAGAAAATTTTGCCATTCTATATGGTATACATCTGCGGAAAATACCCATTTTCTTGAAGGATGATATGATATGCCAATACCATAAGATGCCGGCATATCCATATGTTCATGGGTAGTTATGGGTGGATAAGAAAGTTTGGAAATATTGCTTGTAGCTGTGTTTATTACTTCAGAAGAAAACTCAGATACATGGTTTAATTCTGCGGTAAAAGGTGTTTTTAAAACAGCTCCCATTCTTATTTGATTGCTTATTTTCCAAAAAAGACCCAAATTGGTATTAAAACCGTCGAACGAATATGTATCTTTTGAAAAAAATTTGTATGTGTATTTTTTATTATTTGAGTGATTGATAATTTCACCAGTTTCTATTGAATTTTTATTCCATTGATTATTTGAGTTATCATTCCAGAAATTTAATGTTATTCCAACAGCAAATATGGGTATGATTTGAATGCACCATGCAATACCAACAGCAGATAATTTTCCTGACTGCTGAAAATGAATATTTCGTGATATTAATGATCTTAATGTCTGTTGCTGAAATGAACAATTCCATACTCTTGAAAAGTCGTATAAGTGTAGATAGTTTAATGAAAAAACCATATTCTTTTGAAATAGTTCATAGGGAAGTGACAGGCTGGCATAGTTGAGAGCATCAGAATGCAAATGTTGTTTCCATTCTGTATCAATACCTTCTCCATATATGTCATTTAATTCATTTTTGAAAGAATAAGTAAACACTACTGATAATTCAGGAGTAAGCAATTGAATTAAGCAACCTGGATTCCATGAAGCAGCAGTGGCATCATCTGCGACACTCAGAAAAGAACGGCCCATTGCAATAGCTCTTCCTCCTGAACCTTTTGGAGATGGTGAGGATGTTATGCTAACAGGGTCTGTCGGTGTTCCAAGAGCAGAGTTAGCTGGTATTATTATAAAAAAACTGATCCATAAATATAAATATATTAAATATTTTCGGTATGTCATTTTTTATTCGCGTAGCTTAGTCATTTTTATCAGACATCACCATCGATCCATCTTTTAATTTCAAAAGAAGCTGATCCATCATTTTGACAAACTCTGTAGCTTTTTCAAGAAGCTCAAAGGTTTCTTCTTTACTAAAGATAACCAATTCCATATAATCACCACGTTGACGATTCTCAAACAGTAAATCATATAGTTTTCCCCATTCAACACCTAACATGCCGGATTTGACAAGTACTTTGTGCACAGAAGAACGAACACCTGTATGTTTTTTAAATTGCTTTCCAAGGTGCATTAATACAGAACTTGCAGCATAAAAGCTGGCATAGTATGTTCTATTAATTGTAAAAGACATGCGGCCTGCATTGAATTCAGATTTTGCAGATTCCAATGCTTCAAAAGCTTTTTCCATCCAATATTGAATAATTTCTGTTTGAATTTTTTCTTTATTCATACAATTGCACCCTCTCTCAAAACTTCATTATAAATAGGCATCACCGAAAATGTTCCTTCGAACCATTCTTTTGTTGGTACAATAAAAGGGCTGAATATAACGTCATAATCCAGCTGTATATCATATAAAGAATCAATTATCGCCTTTCTTTCATTCCAGGTAATCAGTCTTTTTGTTAATAATAATAAATCAATATCAGATTCAGAATCATCATCGCCTCTTGCTTTTGAACCGAACAAAATTATTCTTTCAACTGGTATTGTTTTTTTTAATCGTTTTGAGGCAATATTTATTGCCATGCGATCTTTTTTATTGATTCTTATATTTTTTAAATTTTTCATTTGAGCACACTATTTTTTTCTGCATATCTCTGAAACTTCTGTGAAAGAGATTGTTTCTGGTGTTTCAGACTGTAACATAAAAATGCATTTAAGGTCATTTATTTTTATTTCATCATCTTTACAAATATCTGTTCGAATAAAATTTTGACGTTTTGGTTCCTCATAACCAACAAAATACCTGAGAGATGTTATTAAATCGGAAGGCGCAAATGATGGTATGAGGTTAAATGATTCTAAGATTTCTTCTGAGCTATGAGGCAGAATTTTTTTTATTTGTTGATGGTATCCTTTAACATTAATAATTAAAGTATATTCGATATTTGGACGCAAAACATTATAACCATAGCTTCCCTGAAAACATTGTTGATTTTTAGTACATATAGTTATGCTGGCATATTGTGCAATTGGAAAGTCTTCCTTTCGAATAAAATCATGAATTTCCAGTTCTAGCATAGCTGCTGCAAAGTGATTTGTATTATTAGTCGTAAAGGTCAGAACTGCGGACTCCTTTATAGCTCCAAATTGATCAATAGCATCGATCTTCCAAAAATAGAGAGTCTGGTCATCAAGAGCCTGTTCTTTTGATAAATGATAGCGATTATCTGATATGCCTTTAACACATAAAGACTCAGAAAAGTCAGAGTTTTCTTTTGAAATATATAAAGAATATATCACTGGATCGTTGTCAGGATCAACGGCCTTTTCCCAATGGAACCAGTCAGTTGTCGCAATTTCATCGCCTGATTTGGGATAAAACAACGAAAAATTATTTGGAGATTGATTGGTATCATCTGTTTTCTTGATCAGAATGGCATCTTTCATAGATGAGATAAATCTTGTGTTATCCCTATTATCTTCAGAAACAAAAAAAACTTGATAGATACCAGCACTGCTGAACTGTCTTTCAGCATCAAAAATAAATTCATCATACTGTTGTTTACCAAATACTCTGGCCATTTTATTGGCCTGAAGTTCTCCTGGCTTTTTGATATCTATCCACATTTTATCAATATATCTGTCATTATTAACGTGTGCCGTAAGTATTGCTGTAGAAGTATCTTGATTTAGAATGATAACATCAGATACTTCTAAGATCTGCGATCCAATAATTTCAGAAGAAACACCAATATATTTGTTAGTATAAAATTCTTTATTCCCGTAAAAAACAGGGTGTTGACTTGAATCATCATGGACAAAAGGTTGATTTTTAGAGGCTGTCCATCTTTTTGTTTGAAATTCAGCATGGTCAAAGCATTCTTTAATGTTTTTTCCGTGCAATACAGATCGAAAAAAAGAAGCCACAAAAAAATCACCCATCCGTACATCAAGCGTATCTCTGATACCGCGTTGTGAATCTTCATTTTTGCCTGCACTGGCAATGATAATCCTGTGATCATTTTTCAGGCCTTTAATAAAAGATTCTGAATGACAGGTTCCAAAAATCAATATGGATGATTGAATATTATATCGTTCCAGTAACAAGGCTAACGCTTCTGATGTAAAAGATTCTCCTGACAGCATCATTTCATTATCGCCAGCATGTCCAATGAATACCAGATATAATTTAGGGGATTGTTTAAATTCTTTTATAGCAGATTCAAGGTTGCCCTTAGATGGTTTCATACTGTTTGTACCATTTGGAACAATTGAACCAATATGAATAATATCTGTAAGGCCTCTTTTCCTGAAGCAGAAATCAATAAATTTAGATAATTTAAAGAAAGAAAAATCGTCATTTGGATCATCATTTTGATGATTTTGGATGACAATGGCATGTCCAAGAAATTCCTGAACTTCAACAATGATCTCTTTGGATTGACTTGCTTGAAAAAGGTCATTTTCTGAAATACTTGCCTGTAGATAAAGTCTTGTAATATTTTGAGGCGTGGTTGCAGTGTATGCAAAACGACCGTCATTATCACAGGTAATGATTGTTTCCTCTGAATTTAATTTTAATGAAATGGGAATATTCTCAAGTGTTAACTGGCAGTCTGCTATCAGTGTTTTTAAACTTCCAGTGATTGTTATATTCTGACCTGGCATGACGGAATAATCTGATGAACGAATATCTATAGTGGGGCTGAGTTTTCTGACTGTAAAAGATAGATCGACATTCTTTGCTGGTTTATATTTATCACTACCTGGGAATATTATTGATAGTGTCCAGATTCCACCAACTGTTAATTCGCATCTATCAAAAGTATAATTAAATATACCACCTAATGAAGTGAGAATAGC
>Ga0272440_1003311_pt1 | contig 12104 bp, 12 predicted proteins | sample SSMMMBAug17_FD_192440 | JGI IMG/M metagenome (GOLD analysis project Ga0272440, IMG submission 192440) | Marine sediment archaeal communities from Little Sippewissett salt marsh, Falmouth, MA, United States - SSM-MMB-Aug17 | ecosystem: Environmental > Aquatic > Marine > Wetlands > Sediment ... | reverse complement strand
TTTGTACTATCTAGATTAAATAATTGCAATTCACTAATATTTGCAATATTCTTTGCTTCGGGAAAAAAATTTAGAAGATCATCTATTTTAAATTTTGGTTTTAAGCCATTTTTGGTCCGAATTGCTGCAAAAGTACCCCCTGTGGCTATAAATAATATTTTCTTTTTCTTCGGCATATTATTTGTAAGAATTACAAGTTTTATTTATACTTTTTATTATTCATTTTCAAAAAATATTTTATATGCTAAATATGTACAATACAAATCAGCTTTAGAAATAATCTCTAGGGGAGCATGCATATTTAATACTGGTATTCCAGCATCAATTATTTCTATGTCTCTATTTGCCATATACATAGCAATTGTTCCCCCTCCTCCTTTATCTATTTTTCCTAGTCCACCATTAAACTGATAAATTAAATTTTTATTTTTGTTAAATTCTTTTCTTAATTTTGCAATAAATTTAGCACTTGCTTCAGATGTGTGATATTTACCTCCATGGCCAATATATTTTTCCAGTGCTATGCCTTGGTTTAGATGAGCAGTATTTCTCGAGTCATAGACACTTTTATAGTCTGGATCTAGAGCAGAAGTAACATCAGCAGAAATTGCTTCTGATAATGAAAATACTTGAAAGACATTTTTGAGGTTTCCTGCTTGATTATTTAAATCTAAAATTTGAGAAATAAAATTCTCTAAAAAAGGAGATTTGGCTCCTGTGTTGCCTTCTGATCCAATTTCTTCACGATCTATTAGGAGACAAATTTGTGTCTTATCTTTTATTTTGGAGTTAAAAAAAGATTCTAAAGCTGCAAAAGAACAAGATCTGTCGTCATGAGCATATCCTGATAACAGCCCTCTATCAAATCCTAAATCTCTTGTTTTTTCTGTTGGGACAGCTTGTAATTCAGCACTTACTAGATCATTTTCTTTAATTTTATAATTTTTATATAAGTATTCCAAGATAGATAATTTTACTTTATTCTTTATTTTTTTATCTTTTACAGGGATTGAACCCAAAATAAGATTGAGATCTTCTCCTTCTACTGTGCTAGGAGTTATTTTTGATCCAGGCCCTCCAGATCTATCAAGATGAGGCAGTAAGTCAGAGATCATAAAAATTGGGTCATTTTCTTTTTCGCCAATTTTTATTTCTATTTTTTCACCATTTTCTAAGTAGACAACTCCATGAATAGACAATGAAATAGTTGGCCATTGGTATTTCTTGATGCCTCCATAGTAATGAGTTTTAAAAAAGGCCAGTTCGGCGTCTTCATAAAGTGGGTTTACTTTAAAGTCGAGATGAGGAGCGTCAACATGTGACATAATTAAATTAGCTCCCGTATTTAAAATATTTTTTTTGCCAATCTTAGCTAAAATTAAACTTTTTTCTCTGTGAATATAATAAATTTTATCACCTGGTTTGATTTTCTTTATTTTTTTTAAATCTTTAAATTGATTTTTTTGGGCAATATCGACGCTTGCCTTGATTGCCTCTCTTTCGGTTTTAGAGTTATTAGAAAATTTTTTATATTTTTCAGCAAAATCAAAAGCCTCTTTCTTTGTTTTATCATCCCAAATCTCCCAAGCATTTTTTTTCTGTTTGGATAATTTTTCTTCGAGTTTTTGATACTTTGTTTTTTTATCTTTCATAAATGAAAATTAAGCTTTCTAGATTCTTTCTTAGCTTATCTTAATTATTATTATTAGACAATACTTAGTATATTATTGTGTGATTTCTATATTTTGAAAAATTTTTATTATCAATTTTATCTTTAATTGATGAAAAGTAGAATTACAGATTTTATAATTTGAGTTCTTTTATTTTGGAATTGAGGATATTTTTTTCATATTCCAAGACTTGTTTGTGTATGTGATTAGCTAAATTATTTTTATCATCAGGCAATTTTTCTAAGGCTAATTGATAATTTTTTTTAGCTAGCTGGTAATTTTGAGTATTTTTATATATATCACCTAAAACTTCGTACAGTTTTGGCATGTTAGGATTTTGTTGAATTAAATTATTAATATAAAATTTTGCTTCTTTGGTAAATAAGTCTTTATTTACTGTATTTATTAATAAGCTGGCCGTTTTAGCTTTTATAAAAGTATGATCAAAACTGACTGGTTCTATTTTGTAGAAAATAATTTTTAGAAGATCGAGGGCTATTTTTTTCTCTTCTTGTTTTAATGTAGATATTTTTTGAGACATGGTGCTAGCAAATTCTTTTTGATAAAAGTTATCTAATATTTGTAATTGGTTTAATTTCTCATAGTAATCATAAAATTTAAAAAAGTTATTATTTATTAAAAGATTTAATTTTGCTTCTCTGAGGTAATAATCAGCTAAATATTCTTTAGAAAAAACATAAATATTATTAATTCCAAAGCATAAAAACATAAAATATATAAAAATAAAAATAATTTTTTTGTGAAGATTAAATATTATGTTTATTTTTTTTTGCTTTTCGGTTTTATCCAATATTAAAATGAGAGCCAATAAAAACCAGAAATAAATTAAATCCGAGATATTAGAAAAACTAAATAAAAGAGAAAAAAGATATGAAGTGAGGGCTAAAAAAATACTTAAAAATAAATATGGTTTATTTTTAATTTTAATATTTTTAAAAATAATTTGAAAAAAATATGTAATAAATAAAAAATAAATTAATAATCCAAGTAATCCCTGAGTTAAAATAATATCCAAAATTATATTGTGTGCTCTATTGGGATAGGAATTGGGATAAGAAAAAAGTGCCTCTTTCGTTTTGTAGCTTTTTACTAAAATTTCACCTTGAGTTTCTAATCCATACCCTAGAAATGGCTTTTGTTTAATTGCTTCTAAGCTTCTTTGCCATATATCAAAACGTACAGCTAGACTTCCTTTTTGAAAATTAAAACTAGTTTGCACTCTTTTTATGAAATTAGAATTTGTGAATATTATGATAAATAAAACTAAAATACTTGATAAAATAAAAAGTATTTTTTTATTGATTTTTGAGGGTTTTATTTTTTCTAAATATTTTGATAAAAAACATCTTTTGTTAAAAATAAATATAATTACAGAAAATATAAAACCCAAGAACAACCCTAAATAAGCGCCACGACTGTAGGTTTTTAATAAAATAATTATTTGTAAAAAAAATATTAAAAGAGATAAAAAGAAATATTTGTTTTGATAGAAAAATTTTTTAGAGCAAAAATATTTTTCTATATTTTCTATTTGAAAAAATAATTTTTTATTATTTTCTGATAATAAAAATGGAATTAATAAATAAAGAGAAAACGGTATTGTTAATAATAAAAAAGAAGCTAAAAAATTTGGTTGCCCTATACTAGAAAAAACTCTAGTATGACTTGGTTCTATCCATTTAAAAGGATCAAGTTGTAATAATTGGATGAGTCCATAAACACTTACTAAAAAGGAAGAGCTAATTAAACTAAAAAATATTTTTTTCAGGTTTAATATTTTTTTATTGAGTAATATCAGCAGAAAAAAACTTATCAAATAAAAAAATATTAGAAGTCCTTGCTTTCTAGAATATAATCCATAAAGACTAAGATACTTATTTATGGATATAAAAAATGATAGTAGATTAGAAAATATTAAAAGAATTAATAAAAATGCTATTTTTTTATTCAAATGAATTTTTATTTTTTTTGCGGAATTTAAATAAAAATAATAAAAACTTGATAAAAATAACAATATAATTAGTATTTGAAAAAGGATTGTTTTGTTAAGAATGAAGACGCTATTATTTTTTAAAAAAAAAGCAAAATAAATAGGAACCAAAAAAATGGTTCCTATGGTAGAAAAATTTATTATAAATTTTGTAATTCTTATTTGCACATTAGATAATAATTACTTAGGGATTAGGCCTATGACAATCAGATGTTATTCCTCCGTTTTTGGTCGTAGCTACTGGATCACATATTGCATTTTGAGTTGCTACCAATACTTTTTCTTTTGTAAAAAAGCTATCTGTTTCTAGTTGATATAATAATTCGTATGTTTTTGCACTAGTCCTTTTATATTTATACATGCTACTTCCGGTATCTAGTGGATCTAGTGGGATTTTGGCCATAAAAATAACACCATTACTTTCTATTTTTTTACTTGGATCCAGTTTGATATAGTCACCAGGAGTATCGGTTATGCATATATCACCACCTTCAGGATATTGTCTTTTAGCGTCATAATACATCTCTAGTGATGTTTGAATTTGTTTAATATCAGACAAACGTTTAGCATCTCTAGCTTTTTCTCGAGAGCTGCCGAGTGAGACTGAAGCTACAGTTGATAATATACCAATAATAGTAATTACTACTAAGAGTTCTATAAGAGAAAAAGCTTTTTGATTTTTTATATTCATATAAAAATGAATTAGTAAAAATGAATTACAAAATATTAATAGCTACCTATTAACACAGTAGGATCAGTTGAGCTACAATTTGTGTTACTCTCATCTGTCATTGATGCAGGAGTGGCACAATGTCCTCCCGCAGCTATTGAATTATTAGCTTTTGTTTCTAATACATAGTGCAGGACATATGTTTTATTATCGGTGCCTCGCTTATAATAATAACCTTGAGTAGATTTTGGATCTTGCGGCATTTTCAACATGTATGTTTCACCACCAACAGTTTTTATTGGATCACTTTCTGTTATTTTGCTATTAGAATCAGAGATAGCTCCAGTACCACCACCGGATGGTGGATACTCATTGTTATCATTGTAATAAAGTTCTAAAGCTGTGCGGATTTGTTTGATATCAGTTAAGCGTCGGGCATCTCTACTTTTTTTTCTAGCTCCTCCTAGAGATACGACAGCCATAGTAGAGAGCATGCCAATGATAGAGATAACAACCAAAAGCTCAACTAATGAAAAACCTCTTTGATTTTTGATTTTCATATTTTAAATATTAAAAATATATTAATTAAAATGACTTGACCAAGCAGTAATAGCAGTACCGCTTGCACAATCAGTTCCTTCGAAGTGACTAACACCTCCTTCATTACTAGCACAGTGAAAACCACTATCTAAGTTGGCTGCACCAGATTCGAGTTCATATTTTATAACATATATTTCTCCATCGGTGTAATATTTATAGAAATCACTTCCACTTGTATCTGTATATAAAGGATCTTGAGGGATCAGCGCCATAAAAGTCTTACTACTAGTGGCAATACTTTTATTATTATCCAAGATGTTGTCAGTCAATGTGTTTATTTCTCCTTCTGCTGGATAAGACGAATCTGTATTATAATACAGTTCTAATGCCATTTGAATTTGTCTCACATCATTTAACCTCTTTGCATCTCTGCCTTTTTCTCTGGCATTACCTAGAGATACGACAGCCATAGTAGAGAGCATGCCAATGATAGATATAACAACCAAGAGCTCAACTAATGAAAAACCTTTTTGATCTTTAATTTTCATATAAAATAAATTAACTTTTTAATATTTAAAAAACTAAAAAAATTATAACACAAAAAGACTAAAAAATACAAAATTTTTTTGACAATCAAAATTTACTTTTTTATACTGTAGGTTCATTGTATAATGAATAATTGTTTGATCCTGTCTATTTGGGATTTCATCTTGTTTTATTAATATTGAGTTTTTGTTTTTAATTTTTATATAATTATTTTTTTTCATTGCCCGGATGGCGGAACTGGTAGACGCGCGAGACTCAAAATCCCGTGATGATTTCATCGTGAGAGTTCGATTCTCTCTCCGGGCACATTATTTCTTTTAAGTTTAATTTTTTTAAAGATTTAAATTTTTATATCAAGCTCTTTTTCCAATTTTTCTATTACTTCTTTATTTTGTTTTTCTATATTGTTCATTTTTTCTAAATAATCTAAAAAAATTTTTTGAGATTTTTTTATATACTTTTTATCTATGTCTTTAGTTAATTGACTGAGATATTTAACTCTAAGTATTTCGGTGATTTCTATTGCTTTTTCCAAGGTAAAATTATTGTAAATAATGAGTAAAAAATTTCTTTTTTCTTTTTCTGAAAAATTTAATTGATCAAAAAAAAATCTAAATTGTTCTCCTAATTTTTTAGAAAAATCCAATAATTTTTTTTCTTGTTGAGGGGTGAGATTATCTTTTTCTGTTTTTTTAATCATGTTTTAAAAATTTTATATATTTATTATAACATAGGTTTTTAATATGCTAGATACAATATTATTGATTATTCCCTTGATAGGAATGGTTGTTATAATTTTTTTGTTAATGCGTTCCAAAGCGAATAATTCTGGTCAAACTGAAGAGAAGATTACAGTTTTATTAGAACGAATGCAAAATTTATCTCAACAAAATAAAGATTTTCGTGAAGAAGTAGATAATAAATTGTCTCAGATAAATAAGATTTCTCAGGATCAGTTTGGTAAAAATACCAATATTATTCAAAATATTTCAGAGCAAACTTCAAAAACAATTGCTAGTATTAATAGTCAAAGTCAAAAAGCAATTCAAGAAGTAACAGAAAAATTAACAAAATTAGATGAGACTAATAAACAAGTAGTTAATTTTTCAGCACAATTACAAAATTTACAAGATATTTTGAAAAATCCAAAACAAAGAGGAGTTTTAGGAGAATATTTTTTAGAAGAAACATTGAAAAATGTTTTACCGCCCAATTCATATCAGATGCAATATAATATGGGGGTAGATCCAATTACTAAAAAAGATTTAATAGTTGATGCGGTTGTTTTTGTAAAAGATAAAATAATACCGATTGATTCAAAGTTTTCTTTAGAAAATTATGAAAGAATTTTGGATTGTAATAATAGCGAGGAAAGAAAAAAATTGGAAAAAGCATTTAAACAAGATTTGAAAGATCGAATTGATGAAACTAGTAAATATGTTGCTACAACAAAAAATACGGTTGATTTTGCTTTTATGTTTATACCTTCTGAAGCAATTTATTATGATTTATTAGTAAATAAAGTAGGAGCTATTAAGGTGAATACGAGAGATCTAATAGAATATGCTTTTCGGGATAAAAAGGTTGTAATTGTTTCTCCTACTTCTTTTTTGGCTTATTTACAAACTGTTTTACAAGGACTTAGAGCTTTACAGATAGAAGAAAGTGCCAAACATATTAAGGCTAATGTTGAAAAATTGTCTAGACATCTTATAAGTTATGAGGATTTTATTAAAAAACTTGGAAACTCTCTTGGTACTACTGTGAATCATTATAATTCTTCTTATCAAGAATTTAAAAAAATTAATAAAGATATTTTGAAAATTACAGACAAAGGACAAAAAATCGAACCAGAAATTCTCGAAAAACCAAAAACAAGTTGATCTTTTTTGCAAAAAAAAATAATCCTAGAAACTAATCTAGGATTATTGAATAATATAGAAAATTTGTTTTAAGCTTTTGTAATGTTTGTTGCGTTTAAACCTTTGTCAGATTTAAAAACTTCAAAGTTTAATACATCACCTTCTCGTAAGTCGTTAAAATTAACGTCTTGTAATTCACTAGAATGAAAAAATACATCACTATCTTCTCCTTCTTGAGAAATAAAACCAAAACCTTTGTCTGTAAGTTTTTTAATTGTACCTTGCATAAAATAAGTTTAATTTTTAATAGTATGCAAAATGGATTGGAAACTCGACCTCATTTTCAAATTTTGCATACACATATATAATAGAATAAATCTTGTAAATGTCAATAGAATGTATTGTAAAGTTGAAATAGGAATGTTCTATTTTGATTAAATTATTGTAGGTAAGTATATTTCTTGTTCAAATGATATTTATGTTGGTTTTATATGATATAGTGTGTGTTGATAAATCTAGATTAATTTTGACACTTGTTGACACTTGCTGATACTTTTTATATTATTAAATATGAGTCTAGATTAAATAATATAAATTAATAATTTTATATTAAAACAGATGAAAAAAGCATTAATTACCGGTATAACCGGTCAAGACGGGTCTTATTTAGCAGAGTTTTTATTAGAAAAAGGATATATTGTGCATGGTATTATTAGACGAGCCAGCACTTTTAATACTGATCGTATTGATCACTTATATAAAGATAGACATAATTTGGGAGCGAAGTTGTTTTTGCATTACGGAGATATTGCTGATGGATCTAATTTGAATCGGATTTTAGAAAAAGTGCAACCAGATGAGATTTATCATCTAGCAGCTCAAAGTCACGTGCGAGTTAGTTTTGATTTACCAGAATATACAGGCGATGTGAGCGGTTTGGGAACTACTAGAATATTAGATGCGATTCGTGATACAGACCTTAAGACAAAATTTTATCAAGCATCAAGTTCTGAGATGTTTGGTAATCCTCCTAGTTTACCTATTAATGAAGATACACCATTTAATCCTCGTTCACCTTATGCTGCTGCTAAAGTTTATGCTTATTGGATTACCAGAAATTATCGAGAGTCATATAATTTATTTGCAGTAAATGGAATTTTGTTTAATCATGAGTCTCCACGTCGAGGAGAAACATTTGTGACACGTAAAATTAGTCGCGGATTAGCTCGGATCAAGGCTGGAATTGATGATAGATTGTATTTGGGGAATTTAGATGCGAAGCGAGATTGGGGTTATGCGCGTGATTATGTAGAGGGGATGTGGATGATGTTACAGCAAGAGAATCCAGAAGATTATGTCTTAGCAACGGGTGAGACTCATAGTGTGCGAGAGTTTGTAGAATTAGCTTGTAAATATTTAGATATTGATTTGGTTTGGGAGGGTGATGGTGAAGACGAATGTGGAATTGATAAGAAAACAAATAAAGAAATTATTAAAATAGATCCTAAATATTTTCGTCCCACTGAAGTAGATGTTTTACTGGGAGATGCAAGTCGAGCTAAAAAAGGATTAGGTTGGGAGGTGAAAACTAGTTTTCGTGAATTAGTAGAATTAATGGTGGAAGAAGATTTGAGGCTAGTCGAAAGTTCGTAAAGTTATAAAGTTGAAAGTTGTTAAGTAAAAAGTTATAAAGTCGAAAGTTATTAAGTAAAAAGTTGTATGGCTATAAAAAAGTTTGAAGATATGATTGCTTGGCAAAAATCTAAAATATTAGTTTTGTTGATTTATAAATATTTTAAAGATTGTCATGATTTTTCTTTTAAGAACCAGATAGAAAGAGCAGCGGTTTCTGTTATGAATAATATTGCCGAAGGATTTGAACGTAGAACCAATAAAGAGTTTATAAATTTTTATTTATTTCTAAAGGTTCTTGCGGTGAAGTTAGATCAATGTTGTATATTGCTTTAGAGTTAGGATATCTTAATGAAGAAAAATTTAAAGAAACTTCAGAATTATCCATTGAGATTTCAAAAATAATTTCTGGATTTGTGAAAACTTTATAAATAACTTTAAAACTTTCTACTCGATAACTTTTAACTTAAATGAATAAGAATTCTAAAATTTATATTGCAGGACATAAGGGTTTAGTTGGCTCTAGTTTGGTTCGAGTTTTAGAAAAAAGAGGATATTCAAATTTATTGTTGCGTGATAGAAGTAAATTAGATTTATTAGAACAAAATCAGGTTAGGGATTTTTTTCAAAAAGAAAGGCCCGAATATGTTTTTTTAGCTGCAGCAAAGGTGGGTGGAATAATGGCTAATAATACTAGGAGAGCTAAATTTATTTATGAGAATTTAGAAATTCAGAATAATATTATTCATAATGCTTATTTATCAGGAGTGCAGAAATTATTATTTCTAGGTTCTTCTTGTATTTATCCGAGAAATTGCCCCCAACCTATCAAAGAAGAATATTTACTTACAGGAGAATTAGAGAAAACCAATGAGCCCTATGCTATTGCCAAGATTGCTGGTATTAAGATGTGCGAAAGTTATAATCGTGAATATCAGACGGATTTTATTTCTGTAATGCCTACTAATCTTTATGGTCCAGGTGATAATTTTGACCTAGAAAGTTCTCATGTGCTTCCTGCTTTAATTCGTAAGTTTCATGAGGCTAAAGTTAAAAATCAAAAAGAGGTGATTTTATGGGGAACAGGTAAACCAAAACGTGAATTTTTGTATGTAGATGATTTGGCTGCTGCTTGTGTATTTCTGATGGAGAATTATGGAGCAAAGGATCTAGATGGGATTATTAATATTGGTACAGGTGTTGATTTGAGTATTTTGAATTTAGCAAAATTAATTCAAAAGGTTATTGGTTTTAAAGGAGAAATTGTATGGGATAAATCTAGACCAGATGGTACTCCAAGAAAAATATTGAGTGTAGATAAGATTCATAAATTAGGGTGGAAAAATAGAATAAGTTTAGAGAAAGGTATTAAAATAGCTTATGAGTGGTTTTTGAAAAATGAAAAGAAGTAATTATTTCTATGAATAAAAAAATAACCAAAACTAAATATTCTAATTTAATTCAAGATATTAGCGGATTATTAGAGGATTCTCGCAAAAAGGTTTATTATCAAGTAAATAATATTTTGGTACAAACTTATTGGTATATTGGCAAGCATATTGTGGAGTTTGACCAAGGCAAAGATGAACGAGCTCAATATGGGGCAGGTCTATTAAAAAAAATTTCTAAAGATTTAACAAAGCAATACGGAAAAGGTTTTAATGAAAGAAGTTTAAGGAATTATAGACAGTTTTATAAAATTTTTCCAAAATGGTCCACAGTGTCGACCAAATTAACTTGGAGTCACTATAAGTTAATAATGAAAAAGGAAGAAAAATTGGCTAGGATGTTTTATATCAAAGAAACCGAGAATGAAAACTGGAGTGTACGAGAATTAGATCGACAAATTAATTCTTTACTTTTTGAAAGATTAGCTTTAAGTAAAAATAAAAAACAAGTTTTAGAATTAGCACAAAAGGGTCAAATTATAGAAAAGCCTAAGGATTTAATTCGTGATCCTTATGTTTTAGAATTTTTGGGACTCAAAGAGGATACAAGTTATACAGAATCTGAACTTGAACAAAGAATTATTGAAAATTTAAAGCAATTTATTTTAGAGCTTGGTAAGGGATTTATGTTTGTGGATCGTCAGAAAAGAATTAATATGGATGATGAACGTTTTTATATCGATTTAGTTTTTTATAATAGAATTTTACGGTGTTTTGTTTTAATTGAATTGAAAATTGGTAAATTAACTCATGGGGATTTAGGACAATTGCAAATGTATGTTAATTATTATGATCGAGATATTAAAGAAGAAAATGAAAACCCTACTATTGGAATTTTACTTTGTGCCGAAAAATCAAAAGCAGTTGTAAAATATACTTTACCAGAAGATAATAAACAGATTAGTGCTGCTGAATATAAATTATACTTACCTGATAAAAAAATTCTTGAGAAAGAGATTAAGAAACTTCTTTAGTTTTAAATTAAGGAAGTTTTTTTGTTTTCTAAAATTTTATGTCAAATCAAAATAGTAAAATTAATAAACCCATCATTGAAATTAAAAATCTAGGTAAAAAGTATAACATCAATCGTGCTTCAGGTGGTTATGTGGCGGCACGAGATGTTTTTGCGAATATTTTTTCTAATCCTTTTAGATTTGCAAAGAATAAGGCGAAGAAGATTATAGCACCGAAGAAGGAAGAATTTTGGGCTTTGCGGGGGGTGGATTTGAAGATAGAGAGGGGAGAAGTGATTGGGATCATTGGAGCAAATGGGGCTGGGAAGTCGACATTGCTTAAAATTCTTTCTCAGATTACACCACCTACAGAGGGAGAGATTAAGATAAGGGGGCGAATTGCAAGTTTGCTTGAAGTAGGGACTGGTTTTCATCCGGAGCTATCGGGCAGAGAAAATATTTATCTGAATGGGGCGATATTGGGGATGACAAAGCGGGAAATTAGTGATAAATTTAAGGATATTGCAGAGTTTGCAGGGATTGAGAAATTTCTAGATACTCCGGTGAAGAGATATTCTTCTGGGATGTATGTACGTCTTGCTTTTTCTGTAGCAGCTCATTTGGAGCCGGACATATTGCTCGTGGATGAGGTTTTAGCCGTAGGGGATGCTAGTTTCCAAAAAAAGTGTTTGGGGAAGATGGATGAGGTGACTAAGAAGAGTGGAAGGACTATTTTGTTTGTGAGTCATAATATGGGGGCTGTACAGCAGTT
>Ga0272440_1003310_pt1 | contig 12109 bp, 8 predicted proteins | sample SSMMMBAug17_FD_192440 | JGI IMG/M metagenome (GOLD analysis project Ga0272440, IMG submission 192440) | Marine sediment archaeal communities from Little Sippewissett salt marsh, Falmouth, MA, United States - SSM-MMB-Aug17 | ecosystem: Environmental > Aquatic > Marine > Wetlands > Sediment ... | reverse complement strand
ATCCAGTCCTTGCAATTAAAGAGTTTTTTGAATTCATAAAAAAAACACTTATGCAAATAAAATCCGCTACAAATAGTTAAAGCAGCGGTTATTCACAAAAAAGACGATATTTATAATGTTTGGCAAAGTTAGTGCCAGCTACGAGTTTGCAAATAAACGATAAAATTAAATATCATAATATCTGTGTCAACCTGACACCAAACGCTGAGCGCATTTTACAGCTACTGTTTTTTATTGCTTTTAGCATTTTTGGTTGCAGGTTACACCTGTTCATTTATTCACAAAATAATATAATACGATTTAATGGGCGCATTCCAAAAAATCGAAATCAAACCTGTTTCCGATGACATGAGTATTGGTTTCGGTCTTAGGGTCGTATCTGCTTTTTGTTTGACGTGCAAACATAAGATTTGCACGGACATAGGTTTGTTTCTGTTTATTGAATGAAAACACCTGGAAGTTATGTCTAACTTTTAGGAAATGCGCTTGATTGAATTCGTTTAAGATATAAGTGTTTAATTAGACAGTAATTACATAAATTAACTAAATTTTAATGCGTGTATTAACTGTCATAGATTGTGTCGATCTTTATTAACCAAATCAAAAGATTGTGAAAATTTAAAAATTATGGAGGATTTATGAAAAAATTTATCTTGTTTGTATCAATTGTATTGTTTTCATCAGTAGGCATCGCTCAGACACTTGAAGATATCACATGGTATACAGAAGAGTATCCGCCCTACAATTTTGTGAAGGATGGTAAATTACAAGGCATTACTGTTGATCTGCTTTTGGAAGTATGGAAAAAAGTGGGGTTGAATAAAACAATAAATGATATCAAAGTTGTTCCCTGGGCACGCGGCGTTAAAATGATTAAGACAAAACCAGGTACCTGTCTTTTTGGCACCACGTTAACCAGTGAACGAAAAGATGTATTGGGCTGGAAATTTGTTTATCCGATTCCACTTGTTAATGACGAACCAGAAAATCATGTTATTGCAAGAAAAGGCAAGAATATCTCTTTTAATTCCATTGAAGATTTGAAAACATATAAAGGAAAATATGGTGTTGTTAGAGGAGATGTTGGCGAGGGCTTATTGATCGGCGCGGGGGTAAATCCTGCTAAACTGGACAAAACTGCAAATCCAGAAAGCCTGGTCAAAAAATTGGAAAAAGGTCGTTATGATTTAATATCGTATTCCTTTACAACTGCTTCAAAAAAAATGAAGGAATATGGAATAGACCCTTCAAAATTTGAAATTGTGTTTGCATTTCCGCCAAAGCCAATGGGCTATGCATTCTATCATAGTACAGATCATGCTATTCTTCAACAAATGCAGAAAGCCCTGGATGCATTACATTCCGATGGAACTGCTGAAAGAATCAGGTTGAAATATGTTGAAAAGTAAACGTTTTCCGAATTAATTTTCCAAATGGTATCTGTCGGACTGCTTAGAAAAACAAGTTCCCCTTTTCGAAAAAACGCGTATTGTAGAGATGTAGCATGCTATGTCTCTACACCTCCACTTGTGCATTTTGGTAAATCCCCGGGGGATTATTGCCCAACAATATCCAATCGACTGATCCCACCAGCAATCTTTGATACTTCAACATGTACCGGTATTCTCTCTTTCAGGCTTTCAATATGAGAAATAATGCCAATCATTTTCCCACTGTGATTCAAACGTTCAATTGCATTCAGCGCTGTTTCCAATGTTTCATCATCAAGCGCACCAAAGCCTTCATCCAAAAACAAGGATTCCAGACGAATATTATTTCCTGCGAGATCAGACAATCCCAACGCCATGGAAAGACTGACCAAAAAACTTTCACCACCAGACAATGTGCCAATTGGTCGCAATGCATTCGCTTGATAGGTATCCATGATATTCAATGATAACAATTGCGAATCTGGCCGTTGAAGTACATATCTGTCTGATAAATTTTTTAAATGTTTGTTACTCAGATCAATTAACAGGTTTAAAGTCAATCCTTGGGCAAAATTTCGGAATGTATTTCCATTTGCCGAACCAATCAAATTATTTAAATCGGTCCATCGCTTACTTTCTTTTTCCTGTTGATTGAATTGCATCTGTAAATTTTGTTTGATCAGTTGTTGCTTTTCGTTTTCCATAAATCTTTGTTCAAGTGACCCGATACGTCTGGCAAAGCTTTCCACTTTCTGTTCAAGCTGATTTATTTTTTCGTTCAGAGAATCCAAAGAATCTTGTGAGAATTGAAATTGAAATGTCAATTCTTTATTAATACGATGATGAATATCCTCATATCGTGTTTCTAAATGTGCTATCTGTTTTATGAGTTGATCATGCTGTGATTGAATACGTTCGGATTCTGCTGTTGGAATCATTGCCTTTTTGAGAGTTTCAATGTTCTCAAACCCCTTCACCTGAATTTGTTCAAGTAAATCCTGGCAGGCCTTTTCATAAGATGATTGCAATGCAGATAATTCTTCCTGCTTGTTTTGTTTCAATGTCAGTTGTGATGCATATTCTTTATCCAGATGATTATAATCTGTTTGACATTGTTTAATTTTTTTATCAAATGTTTCAAGTGCAGTGCATAACCTATTGGTTTCCTGATCGGGATTTTTATTACCCAGTAATTGATAACGTTCTTCCTGATTCATTTTTTGAATATCAGCTTGTTTTGCTTTGTTTGACTCTAATTCAAGCAATTGAGAGGAAACCCCTTTTAATTGAATCTGTTGTTCACTTAATGATACAGAAAGATTTTGAATTTCTGTCTTGAGCTGTTCAGATTTTTTTAATTTTTTTGAATAATCTTCAACCTTTTCTTTTAACATGGCAATAAATGCGGTTTCACGCCCAAATTCAGGAACATCTAAATTAAAACGCATCAGCTTAGATTTTGCTTCAAGAGCTATTTTTTCACCGCGCATTTGTATTGTCTCGCAAAAGTTATTTGAGTCATCAATATCACGCTTGACGTGCTGTATGTCAAAATCCAACGACTTGATGGTATCACCGAGTTTATATGTATTTTCTTTTATACGCTGGTATTCATTTCGTAATTCTTGTAGTTGTTGATTCAATTTTTTGGATGCGTCATATCGGTTTTGAAAGAGGATCATCCGATTCTTTGTATCTTTGCTTAATTTTACAATATCTGTTAATCGTTTAATATCAATGGAAAACTGGCAATCTAAAATGGACGATTCCCATTTTTCAAACAGTTGTGATTGTATATCCCTTAATTGAAACAACATACTGACATAATTAGAAGTTTCTGATTCATAACGTGCCATTTCAGTTGTTTTATCTTCTCGTTGTTTAATACAGGTATTCAACGCTTGTTTTTTATTTTCATATTCTTTTTGAATTTGTGTTTGCAGGGATTGTTTTTTATTTTGAACATAGGGATGTTGGCATGATCCACACAAAGGACATGGCGCATCTGATTTGAGTGATTGTCTATGGTCTGCATAATGCGCAACAAGCATTTCATGATGAACAGCCTGTTCCAGGGCTTTTAAAGTGTTTTCTTCTTGATAGATTTTTTTATCAATGTTTATCAGCTTCTTTTTACAATGATTTCTGGATAAAATACAGTGTTTCAGTTTCTTGCGATTTTCCTTCAAATTATTCTGACACTCCATAAACTGAGTGGATAAACTACAAAATTGTTCAAGCATATGCACTTGATTTCGTGTCGCATTCAACTGCATTTCCAAATCATCCATTGGCTGGGGACCCAATTGTTTTGTCAATTTTCGTTTGCAATCCTTAATTTGTTTCAAACAGGTTTGCATTTGTTCCATACTTTCTTTATTTTGTTTTTCAATACCCTGTTGTTTTTCCAGTAAGTTTTTACGCTTTCGTTCAAGCTTTTTGATTATGGATTTTCGGTCTTTGTATTGATTTCTTGTTTCCTTAATTTCTTCTAAATTTGTTTGGATATATGGAATATGCTCAGCGAGATGCCTGTCATGATCGTGTTTCACAAGCCAGTCCTTGATATGAATAAACTGATTTTGACAGGCCTGTTGTTGGGTAAGAAATGTGTTGTAATTAGTTTCTAACTTAGACTGTCGGGTCGAAATTTTTTGAATGTTTGCTTGAATTTCATTTAGTTGTGTCTGAATACGTTCTAACTCTTTATCAATAATTATAACATTTCGAATGATTGGCATGAGTTTTTTTTCTTCATCTTTAACATTTTCAAATTGTTTTTGGCAGAGGTGTTGTTTATTTTTCAACGAATCCAATTCTTTTTTGTTTCTGGTCAATTGTGTAGAGAGCGTTTCAATAAATTGTTTCAATTCTTTTATGCGTTGATCCAACCCATTGATTGTATTTAAATCTGATCGAAACGTATTTGCAAGACTTGATTTTTTTAATCGAATCAGATCGGATTTCATGTCTATTTCTTTTTGTATTGACGCATCAAGTGTTTGTTTGATTTCAGTCTGTTCTTTGGTTAATTTTTCAATACGTAACCTTAATTCTTTTTCTTTGGTCATGGCCTGCAAAAGAGATTTGTTTTCACGATAATGTGCTTTAACTTCCAAAATTTCATTGCTCAATTTTTCTATTTCTTCAGGACTTAAGACGACAACAGCATCTACTTTGGCCTGAATATTGTGCAAGTTTTCCTTTTCCAAGCGGGCAATTTCAAAGGCCTTTTTGGAAAGCAGTGAATAAATATCAATTCCAGTCATTTTTTCCAAAAGCTCCGCGCGTTCACTATCTGGTGCATTCAAAAATTCGGCAAATCGACCCTGTGCCAACATCATAGATCTGGAAAAACGTTTGTAATCCAGACCGGTCAGGGATTCAATTTTTTCCTGAACATCTTTGACTTTATCGGCAGTCACAACAGGTTCTGATGCATTTAGATCATACAGGATACGCTTGGCTGTCTGAATTTTGCCATCAGGCTTACCATGAGAGCGGCGAATGCTCCAATGGCAACGAAATTTTTGGTTATTGGCGAGAAATTCGACTTCACAAAAACATTCTGCAGTATGACGAGTCATGATGTAATCAATGCCTTTATTTTTTTTCAACCGATCGGTTTCACCATATAAGGCCAGGGTTATGGCATCTAAAATACTTGTTTTCCCAGACCCGGTCGGACCGCAGATTACAAAAAGACCTGATTTATCCAATGGCGGCTGATCAAAATTGATCTGCCACCGACCTTTTAATGCATTAATATTTTCAAATATAACAGATAAAATTTTCATTGGATGCCTTCCCAAAAAGTTGGATGATAGCGAATGTTTGGATATGTCATATCAATCTGCTCGACTGCCAACAAACAATGTACATATGCCACCAGTCATGGGTAACCATTTCACTCCTTTAAAACCTGAAGCTTTCATCATTTTTGAAAAATCCAATGATGGTGGAAATGAAATTACAGAATTGGGCAAATAATCATACGCAAAGCTGTTCTTAGAAATCATTCGGCCTATCATTGGTAGCAGCTTTTTAAAATATAGCAGATATAAATTTTGTAACACAATTATTTCTGGCAGTGTCAATTCCAGTATCAATAATTGCCCGCCTGGTACCAAATGATGATATAATGTACGCAGCAGCTTTTGTTTATTGACAACATTTCTTATACCAAATGCCATTGTTGCAGCATGAAAATATTCTGATGGATAGGGCAAGTCAAAGGCATCAGCACAGGCTGTATTTATTAATGTATGTGGAGAGGCCTTAATTTTTTGATTTGCCAATCGAAGCATATTAAAAGAAAAATCAATGCAATGAATATGTACTGATGGATACTGTTGACAGATGCTCAGTGCAACATCACCAGTGCCTGATGCCACATCCAATATGTTTTCATTGCCTGATAGATCTAGTGTCTGAACCAGCTTATTGCGCCACATGATATCCTGTTTCAGACTTAGCGTCCGGTTTAACAAGTCATATCTATGGGCGATGGATTCAAACATATCTTGAATAAAAGGGAGTTCATGTTTGTCCATTGACAACCTCAAATCGTGCATTAAAATAAAAATAATGTTAATAACCAGGTGATTAAGGAATTTTCTGAAAATATCTTCTCCATTATTGATATTGTTCGTTTTGAGGTAATTATGCTTTACAGACATAGCATGCGACATCTCTACACGACCTTATTTATTGTATGTTCAAAATCAACAGGGCATGTTTTTTTTCAGAGCATTCCTAAGTAAAAATATTTATATCGATACCAAAACAGGCTGAATCATAATTTTAGTTCAGAGGTTTTGGTAACATTTTTGATATGAACCGCAATGACATGTCTAACATACCTGGGATAATCGTACAAGATATGTGAAAAAATAAAAAATAAATTGGGTAACAATTATGGGGACAAAAAGAGATTATTATGAGGTACTTGGTGTTGGTAAGGAAGCCAACGATGCTGAAATAAAAGCAAAATATAGAAAACTGGCACTTAAATATCATCCAGATCGTAATCCGAACGATAAAGCGGCTGAAGACAATTTTAAAGAAGCTTCAGAAGCGTATGAGGTATTACGAGATCCAAAAAAACGACAAATCTATGATCAATATGGCCATGAAGGTTTAGAAGGCACTGGTTTTTCTGGATTTAGCGGGTTTGAAGATATTTTTTCCAGTTTTGGAGATATTTTTGAAGATTTTTTCGGATTTGGTCGTCGCTCAAGAGGTGGTGGTCAACGCGGTTCTGACCTTCGGTATGATTTGAACCTGACATTTATGGAAGCTGCCTTTGGTACCAATAAGGAAGTTGAAATTGCCAAAATGGATTCATGCAAATATTGTCAGGGTACTGGCAGTGAGCCCGGTACCAGCCCCCAAACATGTCATGCGTGTCATGGTACAGGTCAAATGTCTCGAAGTCAGGGCTTTTTTACTGTTCGGACAACCTGTCCGCATTGTCGCGGTGAAGGTAAAACCATATCGCATCCATGTGCTGAGTGTCGCGGGAACGGCCAGGTTCGTGTCAAGAAAAAAGTTTCTGTCAAAATTCCAGCGGGCGTGGATAATGGCTCCCGCTTGCGCCTGACTGGTGAGGGCGAGGGGGGCGCAAAAGGTGGGCCCAATGGCGATTTATATATATTCATTCATGTCAATCCGCATGATATTTTTGAACGAAAACATACTGATATCATTTGCAAGGTACCCATTTCATTTGTTCAGGCCATATTAGGCGACGAAATTGAAGTTCCCACATTACAAGACAAGACCACCTTAAAAATTCCAAAAGGAACACAACCTGGTGATATTTTTCGTATTAAAAATGAAGGGATTCCATCATTACAGGGTTATGGCCGGGGCGATATGATTATTCATGTTCAGGTTAAAATACCGACAAGTGTCAGCAGCAAACAGGAAGATCTATTGCGGGACTATGCAAAACTTGAAGATAGCAAAATCACCACACGATTGAAAAAAATTCTGAAAGGTGGATAATCATGTATGAGCTTAAAATAATTCGTAAATTTGCGGCAGCACATCAATTGTCATTCAGCCAGACCAAATGTGAAAACCTTCATGGCCATAACTGGAAAATTGAAGTGATTGTTCAGGGCGAACATCTGGATAAGTCAGGTATGATGATTGATTTTTCTATACTGAAAAAAGAAGTGGATCAAATTCTCGATACTTTAGATCATCAGTTTTTAAATGAAATTCCATTTTTTAAAGAAAGCAGTCCTTCATCAGAAAAAATTGCCAAATATATCGCAACCGCTTTGGATAAAAAATTGGATACGTCAGGGGTAAAAGTCAGTCGTGTGGTTGCCTGGGAATCTGACGACGCCTGTGCGACTTACATTATGTAATTCATTTGTTTCTTCGACATATTTCAATGATAGCACGTTCAATAATTTGATTATTATTCTGGCTGCCAGTCTTGATGCGTTTATCGGCTTCATATAATATTTGAATGGCCTGAATCAATTCATGACGTGAATAATTATCTGATGATTTAAAGCTTAAGTAAACTGGATATATACTCTTAGGATTTTTCGCAATCATCAACGTGGTGTTGACCTTCGCTTTTTTCCTTTTAGGCGTGGTGTTATCCTGTGTGCTTTCTGATGATGCGGATTCAGCCAGTTGTTGATCGTATTCCAGCACATTTGAAAAAAAACTGTTTTTAAAATGCGCAAAAGACATCCCTTTTCTATAACTTCCTTTATACCTGGACTTGACATCCACAATTAACAACAACCGCCTGACCAGATTTGCAATCGCAGCAATCGCCTGTAATGGGTTGAACTGATTGACAAAAAGATTATCCAACACAGCCAGTGCATCAATTAAATTGCGCTCTGCAAGTGCATTGGTCAATTCAAAAATGGGGTCTTGTCGTGTTCTCTCAAGAACTGCCGCGACATCATCACGTGTAATATTATTTCTTTCCCCAACGTATTGAATCAGTTTTTCCAGGCTTACAGTAAAATTGCGCAAACCAGGGCCAAGCATTTCACGCATCATCGCATAAGCATCTGATGCCATGCTTTTTCCAGATTTTGACAGAATATGTTGCGCATTTTCACGAAAAGTTTTTTCTTGCTGGTCTTTGTCAGCTTTTAAAAAGCCTTTTGGCACCTGACAATTAACCACAGTGCCATTTTTGACAATAGCTTTGTACAGACGTCTGTTTTTTTGAACAGTATCTGTGGTGATAATCAGGACATTTCTTTTTGCAAATCCTTTTTCAATCGTTTCAGTCAACATATCTGAATAATTCATGAGATCAGGCACAGTCAATTTTTGAGAAATACAATGGGCCGCCACATCCTTGATCCATTGCACATGTTGAGAGGAATCGTCTGTGATTAATTGAATTGTTTCATCCAGACGTTCTGATTGGATGTCCTTTATGGTCATTTTTTCAGCAGCCAAAAGATTGAGAAAAAAATTTGCAGCCTTATTGATTTTATTATCTGCAAAAGCAGCCTGTCCTTTTTCAAGCAAGGATGAACGATCTTGACCTGCATAAAAGATTTGGGAATCATTAATGAAAATAATTTGGGTCCCCGGCATTAATGCATAAGTGTTGAGTTGTTCTATCGCTGATGGAATGTTTTCAATTGCACCATCAATAAAAGTAACATTGGTTTTTTGTTTTTTTTCTGGAAGCAATTTTGATTTTAATTGCCTGGAAACATCTTTTACAAGATACTCATCACCATGAATCAGATACGTGGGTGAAGCATCCAGCGAAATGGATTCAATATTTTGAATAAAATCGTTATATGTATGATCAGCCATTGTTATATATTTTCTTTGGATATGAATTAATTTTTTTTTACCTTAAAAATAATAACATGAATTCATGTTCGTTTCCACATTTTAATAATAATCATCTATCAGGCAATACAATTCTTTCGTGCAATAAACAATTTAAGCCTTCGGCATATATCTTGCTTTTTTGTTTGAAAAATAAAATTAACATGAAGGAGCTTTCAATGTCAATGCCTTCAGACTCTATTCATGAAAATTTCATTGTCAAACAAATAGATTATGGAGATCGGAAACCAGTTGTCCGCCAGGATCGCATACCGACCTATGATGGTGAAGTTTGCTATGTTTATCTTAATGGCTTAAAATATAGTGTAATCAATTATTCTGTTTTTGGTGTGGCGCTATCATCAAAAGAGCCCTTTGATGCCGAGCAATCAATGAAAGGGGCGCAATTCTTTTTTGAAGATTTTGAGATTGGTATTTTCAATCTCAGATATATCCGCCAAAAAAAACAGGAAAATGGTCAATACTATATTGCATTTGCCATCATTGGTGAATCTATAAAAACACAAGTGATTGATTTGCTCAGGCATACATCGAAAATTATCAAAAACTACAAAAAAATGATCGACAGCGAAAAGAAAGTGCCTTATGCTTTTCGATGCAAAGTCTATGAAGCCAAAGAGTGGTTATTATCATTAAAAGAAGAGGTTGATGAGCTGGAAAAATTATTGGATAAAAGTGACCGCACGCAACTTGAATTAATTGAAACAACTGTCACTGAAGTCATCGCCAAACACTTGAATCAAATATTTACACCCATTTTTTTGGAAACTGTTCTGGGATTTGATCAAAATGACCATGAGTCCATTCGTTTGTGTGTCAAGTTTTTTCATCGGAGAATGCGCAATCTTATTTATGAAGACCCTTTTACATCACGTTCATATTACAAACCATTGGGATATGCTGGTGATTACGAAACCATGAACCTGATCTATCGTAATGAAGCTGCGGGTAATAGTTTATTTTCAAAATGTTTGCACTATTACTGGATTAAAAAACCTGCTGCACAGGCGGTTCGAAATCGGGCTGAATACCTGGCTGAAAAAATTGCCGAAGTCTTTGAGCGGATTCCACCTGAACAAACAGCCAAGTTTCTGACTGTTGCATCCGGCCCTGCTTTTGAAGTCCAACGCATTATTTCTGAAGTCAAAAAATACAATTCGCGCAAAGCTGAATTTCATTTTTTAGACCAGGATCTCAACGCTTTGAAATATGCGCAACGAAAAATGTATGAAATCAGTTCCAAAGAAGGGACGAATTTTATTTTTGAGTTTCATAACCTGGCCATAAAAAATATTATTCAGGATGGATTGTACGAAAATTCTTGCGATTTAATTTATACTGCCGGATTGTTTGATTATTTTTCAGATCAGATTGCAAGGCTGGCAGGAAAATGTTTGTATAAGGCTGTAAAACCAGGTGGGCGTTTAATTATTGGAAATTTTGACAATCAAAATCCTGCTGCCTGGGAGATGCGAATTGCTTTGGATTGGGATTTAATTCATCGATCCAGAGAAGATTTACATGCTTTATTTGATGAACTTGGTGGCAAAATAGTTATCGAAAATGAAGAACAGCGTATCAATTTATTCTGTGTTATTGATAAACCTATGAAATAAAAAATGGGGATTTTAACAAAACCCCCATTTTCAAATACATTTAGATTTTTACAGCTTCTCTAACCTGCTTCATTGTTTCCACTGCAACACCTCGGGCTTTATTTGACCCCGCCTGAATAATATCTTTAACTTCCTCTGGCCTATCCATATAATATTGTCGTTTTTCATGGACAGGTGCCAGTGTTGCGATTAAATTTTTAGCCATTTCCTTTTTACAATGCACACAACCGATTTCTGCATTCCGACATCCCCTGTCCATTTCTGCAATGAGCGCATCATCACTATACAACTTATGAAAATCAAACACATTACAAATTCCAGGATCCCCAGGATCTTTTTTGCGTTTTCTCTGCGGATCAGTTATCATTTCAAGGACTTTCTTTTCAATATCATCGGGTGTGTCTGATAAAAAGATTGCATTGTTGTAGCTTTTGCTCATTTTTCTGCGATCAATGCCTAAAATTTTGGGCGTTGGTGTTAAAATGGCCTCTGGTTCGGGAAAAACCTTATCGTACAGATAATTAAACCGACGCGCAATTTCACGTGTTATTTCCACATGCGGCACTTGATCAATTCCCACAGGGACACCTTCAGCTTTATACATTATGATATCAGCAGCTTGAAGTACTGGATACCCCAAAAATCCAAATGTGGACAAATCTTTATTGGATAATTGTGTTACCTGTTCTTTGTATGTTGGGTTTCTTTCTAACCAGGGCGTTGGCGTAATCATACACAATAATAAAAACAATTCGGCATGTTCTTTAATATTTGACTGAATAAACATGGTACATTTTTCAGGAGAAAGGCCTACGCTGAGCCAATCAATAATCATTTCCTGGATACTTCCTTGAATATGAGCTGTCTTTTCATAATCACTTGTGAGTGCGTGCCAATCTGCAATAAAGAAGAAGCAATCATAATCTTCTTGCATATTTTTCCAGTTGGCCAATGCGCCATGATAATTACCCAGATGAAGTACACCTGTTGGACGCATACCACTTAGTATTCTTTTTTTAGGTTCCATTATATTGATCCTTTCTTAATAAACATAACATATTTAAAATATTTTAACATATTTTAGCAATTGAATAAAATTTGGACTAAACATAAAGATAATGACAAGCGCTGAAAATGCAAAAACTTTAAACCAAGTTTTTAAATTATTGATATCTGCTCTGATCATTTCAAAGCCAGTATTCATTT
>Ga0272440_1003309_pt1 | contig 12111 bp, 13 predicted proteins | sample SSMMMBAug17_FD_192440 | JGI IMG/M metagenome (GOLD analysis project Ga0272440, IMG submission 192440) | Marine sediment archaeal communities from Little Sippewissett salt marsh, Falmouth, MA, United States - SSM-MMB-Aug17 | ecosystem: Environmental > Aquatic > Marine > Wetlands > Sediment ... | reverse complement strand
AGAAATTGAGGATGAAATAAAACAACAGTTCTCGAATGCCTTTGGAAATGACATAGTTATTAAAATACATGCAGGTGAATATCCAAGCATTATTAGTGTGTTATTGTATTTAAAAAACCCTGAAGCTCAAGGAGTAAAAGATTTAAAACGTAAAATCGAAAATGATTATGCTGCAAAAAAGCTTAGGGTTAGTATCGCAATTTTAGACAACTAAAAGAAATAATAAATTAAATTATGTACTTATAGTGATTTTTTTCGGAAATAGTCAATAGTCAAATAGAAAAAATTAGCTTTATTAAAGGTTTATCTAATATTGTTAAACCGAGGTAGGGCGAATAACACAGCGCTCCACAGGACGCCAAAAGCAATCGCGTTTTTTACCAATTGGCAAATTATTGGTTAAAGGACGTTATCGTTTCAAAAGTTATTCCTTTTTTGCTTTTGCCGCCTGTGAGCTTAGTCGTTATTGATTTTCAGACATCATAAGGACACAAATACCTATGAATAACACCCAAAAAAATATTCAATCCCACTATTTCCTTGTTTTTTTACTTTTTGTCATCTTATATGGGTGTTACTGTATTATTCAGCCCTATATTCATGCAATTATCCTTGCAATTATTTTATCCATTGTTTTTATTCCCATTCATCGAAAAGTAGAAAAATGGTTAAGGGGTCGAAAAACACTGGCAGCAATTGTTTCATGTGCTTTACTGACTTTGGTGGTTGTTTTGCCTGTGATGTTTCTCTTGATAGCCCTGATTCAACAAGGTGTCAGCTCAATTAATGAAATTTATGATTGGGTGGCTGCAGGAAAATATGAACAATTGACACAATCTCCAGTACTTATATCCGCAATTGAAATATGGGATAAAGTGGTTGTGTTTTTAGAAAAATATTTTCCGCATATGGAATTGGATTTTTTAACTGTTGAAGCCGAATTCATTCAGCCCGAAAAGATGTTGTTATCCATGAGTACTTATACCGCCCAGTTTTTGCTTAACCAGGGAACCTATTTATTGGGCAATTTAACCGCTATAATCGGAAAATTTTTTTTAATGATTTTTACGTTTTTTTTTCTGGTTCGGGATTATGATAGTATCGTTGACCAAATTTTTCATTTAATTCCCCTTTCGACCAGTCAAGAAAACCGAATTATTAACAGGGTGCAAGAGGTTTCTCGTTCCGCAATTTTAGGCACCCTCGTAACAGCAGTTGCACAGGGAACAGTGGGGGGCATTACCTTTTGGCTGGCCGGACTTCCTGGTTTATTTTGGGGGACAATCATGGCCTTTGCATCACTGGTTCCCCTTTTCGGCACAGCCTTGATATGGGTTCCTGCATCACTCTACCTCTTGCTGTCCGGACGATGGATGGCATCATTGTTTGTCATGCTTTCCTGTATAATATTTGTTGGTATGATTGATAATTTTGTGCGGCCCTTGTTCATGCAAGGATCATCAGACATGAGTACGTTGCTAATCTTTTTTTCAATTCTGGGTGGCATGCAATACTTCGGATTAATTGGTTTATTGTATGGGCCCTTAATTTTTGGCTTGACCCTGGTCCTGTTATACATATACAGTATTGAATTTGAACCCTTTTTAAAATTTCAGGATGAAAATTGACATGCAATTGATAACACCCTTTTTTCAATTCTTGGGCAACAAGTTTATTACTTTTATCCTTGAATTGGGACATATCACAGTTTTTTTTATATCATCGTTTATCCGCCTGTTTCAATATCCCTGGCAATTTCAAAAATTGATGCACCAGATATATTTCATTGGCGTCAAGTCCATTTCTGTGGTATGTCTGACCGCCTTGTTTACAGGCATGGTTTTGGGGCTTCAAGGATATTATACCCTGGTGCAATTTGGTTCTGAAGGATTACTGGGGTCAGCAGTAGCCGTATCTTTGATTCGAGAGTTAGGGCCGGTGCTGACAGCAATTATGATTATTGGTCGTGCCGGTTCGTCAATGTCCGCTGAAATGGGAATCATGAGAATATCAGATCAAATTGATGCTTTGACAACAATGGACATCCATCCGAAAAGATTTTTAATCAGCCCAAAAATAGGGGCTTCACTGGTAAGTTTTCCATTGCTTACCGCCATTTTCGATGTTGTTGGTATATGTGGCGGATATTTATCTGGCGTCATTCTATTGGGAATCAATCCAGCGCTCTATATTAATGGTATGGAAAAAACAGTGGTCATGAACGATGTTAGCGGAGGATTTATCAAATCGGTGGTTTTTGCAGTGATTGTTTCGACCATTTGTTTATATCAGGGATATTATACGCATCTTCGGACGGATGGATTTGGCGCAAAAGGTGTCAGCTTCTCGACAACTGCGGCTGTCGTAATGTCATGCGTGACTGTTTTGATCGCTGATTATGTTTTAACATCTTTTTTGTTATAGACAGGCATTATGAAACCTTTAATTCAATTTAAAAATGTCAGCAAGTCTTTTGGTACGCAAACAGTTTTGAACCACATCAATCTGGAAATTCAAAAAGGGTGCATTACAGCCATTATTGGCAAAAGTGGTGTTGGCAAAAGTGTCATGCTCAAACACATGATTGGACTGCTAAAGCCCGATGATGGCACGATTTATTTGGATGGTATGGATCTATCTGAAATTTCAGGGCAAAGCGCAAAGGTGATGCGTCAAAAATTTAGTTATATGTTTCAAAACATGGCCCTGTTTGATTCCATGACTGTTTACGAAAACATTGCCCTACCCCTTAAAGAAAGAAATATTTTCAAAAAAAATGTGATCCGAGAAAAAGTCCTTGATATTGGTCACAAGCTGGAACTTGAAGAAATTTGGCATAAATATTCATCACAGATTTCCGGTGGGATGAAAAAAAGAGTTGCCCTGGCAAGGGCATTAATTACAGATCCTGAAATCATTCTTTTTGATGAACCAACGACAGGCCTGGATCCTATAAGAAAACATGCTGTTTTTGAAATGATATTTCAAAATCAAAAAGCATTCAATTATACTGCAGTCATTGTCACTCATGCAATACCAGATATTTTTTATATTGCTCATCAGATTGCATTTCTTGAGAATGCCCAAATATTATATGATGGGCCACCTGAAGGAATAAAGCAATGTAAAACACCAATTGTTCAGCGGTTTATTGAACCGCCTTATTTGGAACGAAACGATACAAGATAACGAAACGTTCACATAACTGATTTATTTTAATAAAAGGAGTTAATTATGAAAACAAGACAATTCCTGACAAGCCTGTTGATGATTTTGGGTCTACTGATCATCACATTACCCGCCTATGCACTTCCATTTAAAATTGAGGGTGCCATTGGTGTGTGGAATCATGATCCAAATGGGATGATCAATTATAATGGTGACGATGTTGAACTTAATACCGACCTGGCATTGAGTGATCGAAACGATATGAACCTGTGGTTTCGTATCGAACATCCGGTCCCCATGTTACCTGATCTTAAAGTGCAATACACTCCCATAAAGGTCAAGGATGACAATTCAACCAATCGTCAATTTACCTTTGGCGGTTATTCTTTTGATGATGCCATTCGCAGTGAAATGGAGATGGATATTATTGATGTCCAACTTTACAATCACTTACCTTTACTTCAGTTGGCTTCATTAAAAAGCCTTGATATTACCTATGGATTGAATTTTAGATTCTTAAATGGCAATGCGTTTATCCAGGAAGTCCAAACAATCAATGCCCGAACCAGGAGTTTTTCAACGCCTATGGCAATGCTCTGCGCAGGTTTTCGCATTGCTCCGGTCAGTCGTTTTTCTTTAAGCGGCGACTTCATGGCCACATCATATAGTGGCAATCACTGGTACGATATGACTGCCGAAGTTCAAGTTGCTCCATTTATGGAACAAATTTTTCTGGGAATTGGATACCGATACCAGGATTTTAAAATTGATGATGTTCAGGATGTTACCGCTGATCAAACCATGCAGGGCTGGTTTGCTGAATTGGGATTTCGATTTGAATAAATAAATTCATCAATTCTTGGATACAGGGATGAGATTTCTTTTGATGATGTCCAGATAAATGACTTATCCGCACGAAACCATGTAAATTGACGTTTTGCATAACGTCGTGTGTCACGTTTCATTAATCTGATGGTCTCATTCCAGTCCATTTGATCATTGAGGAATGCGCACATATGTTTATATCCAATGGATTGCATGGCATTTAGCTGACAATGGTATCCCTTGTGGATCAATGATTTCACCTCATCTAATAACCCATCGTGAATCATTTGATCCACGCGATGTTCAATACGATTGTAAAGCTGTTTGCGGTCTTCATTGAGCATGATCTTAAATAATTGATAGGGATGATCAGCAAATTGATGGGCTTGATGATGTACTGTGATAGACTGCCCGGTGGTTTCAATAACTTCTAGCGCACGAATGATGCGAACCATATCATTTGGATGGATTGTCAAAGCTGCTTGCGGATCTTTTTTTTGAAGTTCTTCGAATAAAAATGCATTGCCATGTTCATCGGCCATCTGTTTGTATTTTTGGCGAATTGATGGATTGCCTGGTGCCTGCGAAAACAAACCGCCTGTTAATGCTTTTATGTATAATCCAGATCCGCCCACCAGAAATATCGGTATGTTTGCATGATGTAAGCGCTGGATCACTGGCCGAGTCATTTCTACATATCTTGCAGCATCAAACTGAACATCGGGATCAACAACATCTATCATATGATGTTTGATCTGCGCCTGTTCATGGGGATCAGGTTTGGCAGAACCAATATCCATATAGCGATATACTTGAATGGCATCAGCGCCAATAATTTCGCCTCCCCATTTTTTTGCCATTTGAATGGCTATGCCTGTCTTTCCAACACCTGTGGGACCGGCAATGATCAGTATTTTGGGTTTATTATTTTTTTGTGTGTGTTTCATGTTGACATTATCGTATGAATACGATACAAAGCTTAAATTTTTAAATTAATGGGCAGCATGCCTGAAATTAATAGTGACAAAAGCGAGATCTCTCATGTTGTTTGAGAAGTATGCTCTATGTCATAAGTTTGAAAAAATGTACAGCGTAATATGTACAAAAACCGCCAAAGTAATTTGGTAATTTATTTATTAACAGGAGGTTATTTCATGCCAACAGTCGAATTTCAAGGAAAATCTTTTTCAGTTGATGAAGATGGCTTCATCGATAATTATGAAGATGGAAAATGTGACGAATGGGTCCAATATGTCAAAAAAGAAGAAGGTATTGACGAATTGACCGATGAACACACAAAAGTCATTGATATTCTTCGTGAATACTATGAGAAAAATGGGATCGCACCAATGGTACGCGTTCTTTCAAAATTGACTGGTTTCAAATTAAAACACATTTATGAACTGTTTCCATCAGGACCGGGTAAAGGCGCTTGTAAAATGGCTGGCTTACCCAAACCAACAGGTTGTGTATAGTCATTTAGTCAATTAAGTTTATTCAAAAGGTCATGCGCAACTGCCATGGCCTTTTTTTAATAATAATTATCCATAAAATCAATTAAACCCTCATGAAACAACAAATCATCAATATAAAAACCAATTCCCAAACAGAATTAATCGATATTACAGAACATGTACATCAGTTTATTGAAAGCAATTCAGTGGAATCGGGAATCTGCATGGTCTATATTCCTCATACAACTGCGGCGGTAACGATCAATGAGAATGCGGATCCATCAGTCAAAAGTGATGTATTGATGGTAATAAACGACATTATCCCATTAAACAAAGCCGCGTATAAACATCTTGAAGGCAATTCTGCGGCCCATATCAAATCTATTCTATTTGGGGCATCTGAACTGATACCGGTCGTTAACAAAAAATTAGCCCTCGGTACATGGCAAGGAATCTTTTTTTGTGAATTTGATGGCCCTCGAAATCGTAAATTTTATATTCAAATATTGGCATGTCAATAAATAAAACTGATAAATTGATATTAAATCGGATACAATCCGATTTCCCAATTACCAACCGACCCTATCAGGCACTTGCAAAAGAGCTTGGTCTTGATGAAACTACGATCATTGAATGTGTAAAAAAATTAAAAAATTCAGGCATTATTCGTCGGATTGGCGGAAATTTTTCTCCGGAAAAATTGGGATTTCAAAGCACCTTATGTGCTGCAAATGTGCCAGAAGATAAGATAGATTTCTTTTGCGATGTTGTAAATGCATACGATGGTGTCACCCATAACTATCAACGCAATCATTTTTATAATGTCTGGTTTACATTTATTGCACCCACAATGGATGATATCAAATCTTATCTGGAACAAATCAAGCAAAAAACCGGCCTCCACCAAATTCTTAATTTGCCGGCAACCCATGTTTTCAAAATAAAAGCACAATTTAGCGTTTGATTTTTTATGATTATATTTGACAGGATTTGGAAATAATAATGAGCAATAATAACAGAATTTTAGTGATTGATGATGAACCTGATGTTTTAAAAATGTTACAAAGAGCATTGTTACTTGAAGACTATGAAGTGTTTGTATCGACCAATGGAGAGCAGGCAATGGCAAAACTTCAGGAAACACCTTTTGATCTGGTCATTACAGATATCCGAATGCCAGGCATGAATGGTCTGGAAGTTATCCATCGTGTCAAAGCGTTTGATCCATCAATTGAAATAATCGTTTTATCGGGGTATGCCACTCTGGAAAATGCCATTGAATCATTAAAAGAAGGAGGTGCATTTCATTTTGTAATGAAACCATTAAACGATATTAATAGCTTTTACCATGTTGTATCTCAAGCCCTTCAAAAGCGACAATTATTGATTGATAAAAAAAAATTAATGCGCAAACTCGAAACAGTGAATCGCGATCTTGAGAAACAGGTCAGGAAAAAAACAGCGAGCCTGGAAGAACGTGTCAAAGAACTGGAAATCATGGAACATGAGTTAACAGTTGCCCTTGAAAAAGCGGATGCTGCCAGACACGCAAAATCTGAATTTCTCGGCATCATGAGCCATGAATTGAAAACCCCTCTCAACATTATTATGGGTAATATTGATTTGTTGTCGCTAAAAAATTCTGATAAAAAAATAATGGAAAACATTGATATCGTCAAGCGAACCTGCTTAGCCTTTTCTGATATTGTTGATGACTTACTCTTGTTTTCAGGAGTTGATTATTATAACAAAAATACATTGGCCGAACATTTTAACATTTCCGAAGTGATTGCAGGAATCGAACAAATATTAGTGCAACGCGCAAAAGAGAAGAATCTATTGTTTGAAATTGAAATTGATACAGATATCCCTTTTTATTTGCAGGGGAAATGGCGCTTGGTTCGTCAAATTATCTATAATTTATGTGGTAACGCCATTAAATTTACGAATCAGGGAGAATGCCGGTTGAGAATCAAACAAGTATTCGGATCAGTTCAAAAGCAGAAACGAACAAATGGCACGGTCACACTTCTTTTTGAAGTATCAGATACAGGTATTGGTGTTTCTGATAATATCAAAGAACATATTTTTGACATTTTTACGCAAGGGGACCAATCTTTGACCCGAAATTATGGTGGTATTGGAATGGGATTGGCTATTTGTAAAAAGCTGGCTGATATATTAAATGGCAGAATCTGGTTTGAGAGTAAAATAAATGAAGGCAGCAAATTTTTCTTACAGTTGGACATGATATCTAAAAAGGATGAGCTTATTTTTAGATAGCTCGCATCGCACATATATACAAAAACAATCTGCAAAATCTTATGAAAAAATTGAAAATTTGACTTTTCGGAAAAAATATAGTAAGTTTTTTATAAATAACGCAATATTAAACTATTTTGAGCACGTCCAATAATGAAAGAAACCGGAGCATAATAAATTGACACTAAAGGCATCAGACAACCCAAAAATATGTTATCCAGACAATGCAATAACGAAAAATGTCACAGATGAACAATTATGGTATGTTGTTTACACCAAACCCAGGCATGAAAAGGCCCTTGCTTGGAATTTAATGCAAAGGAAGGTGAGCTATTTTCTTCCACTAATTAAAAAGAAACAAGCGAGCATTAAGCGTGTGAGATATTCGTTCGCACCACTTTTTTCCAGCTATCTTTTTATTAAGGCCAATCATGACGAACGTATTCAAGCCCTACAAACGAAGCGCATTGTTCAAACAATTCATGTTGCAAATCAATCGCTGTTGGTTAAGGAGATGGAGGTTATTTACAAAGCGATCACCAATCGAGACGTAAATGAATATACTTCAAAACTTAAGAAAGGTCAAAAAGTCAAAATAATTGCTGGACCATTATTAGGGATTGAAGGTATCTTGCTGGAACAAAAAAATGAACGTTTCCTTATTATTGAAGTTGAATCTATCAATAAAACGATTCGGGTCGAAATAGAATCGGACAGGATTGAGCCGATTCTATAACGACCGTAATACATAAACAATAGTGTATTTGTCTTAGGAAAGCTCGGAAAATAACATGCTCATTTTTCTTGATGTCCAAAAAAATAAGGTCGTGTAGAGACGTAGCATGCTACGTCTCTACAGAACAAAAACCCCGATGAACATTTTTAAAATGGGGAACTTATTTTCAGAGAATTTTTAATCCTTTATTTACCCAAAATTATTTACCATATTTGGAGGACTTATGAATAAAGTAAAACAAGCTATAATCAGTTCAATATTATTTTTTTGCCTGCTCATTTCACAAACAAATGTAAATGCAATGGAGTTTTTATCCCTTGACAGCACGGCTATATCAACAGGTGGTGCAGGTGTAGCCTCTGCATCATCAAGTTTTGGATCTTACTATAACCCGGCATTACTGGCAAACCATCAAACTGGTTTTGAGTGGGTAACATCAGTCGGTGTCGGCATTCGTGAGTTTAACCTTGCGGACCATGTTGATGAACTTGCTGAAGTGGATATTAATGATACGCTCACACAAATTGAAACTGAATGCCAAAATATTATTTGGGTGCCTGGTCAGTTTGAGTATGCCTTGCCCAATGATCAAATTTCAAACGATGTAAAAATAATTAAACGTGAATTAGGTCAAATATCAAACAATAATGGTCTTCAAATTATGCCCAATGTGTCAGTTGGTTTTCAATTTGGAAGTATTGGAATCGGCTTGTTCAGTATGTCAGAATTGACAGCGGTTGCTGTCATTGACAACAGACTGGATTTTATTGTGGAATCAGATAGCCTTCCATTAACCTATCGATATATTAAATATGATGAGAATCTACAAAAAGTTTCAGCCGTTTCTGAAAATGCCTACAAACAATCTTCACTTGAATATGCCATTGATGAAGATTACACTTACCTGAAACTAAAGGGCATCACATATTATGAAATCCCCATTGCCTATGGTAAAAACGTTTCTACCCCTTTTGGAAATCTCAGTCTGGGCGCATCAGTTAAATTTATGCCTGGATATACTTATGAAAAGACTATCAAGGTGGATACCGAGTCTGGTGATATTGCCGATGAATTTGACGATTCATCAGAACATCAGGACACAGCATTTGGTTTTGATCTGGGTTTTTTGTATACCCCCAATTTTATGAATAATCGACTTGTTACCGGTATGGTTGTAAAAAATATTAACAGTCCCACATTTGAAAGCAAAAGTGGATTTGAATATACCATTGATCCTCAAATTAGAGCCGGCTTGTTATATCATATATGGCGGGATACCTTGATGGTGTCTATGGATTATGATTTCAGTGAAAATGAATCGATTTTAAGCAGTTATACATCACAAAATATTGGTGGAGGAATTCAGTTTAAGCCATCACATATGTTATCATTGCGCTGCGGCGTTCAACAAAATCTGAAAAGTAATGACAACAATGACGAGGGCACAATATTTACCGCGGGTCTTGCGCTTGGACTCAAATGGTTAAAGGTGGACCTTTCCGGCCAATATTCAACCGAAACCACCGAGTTTGATGGCAATGAAATTCCCAGTTCAGGAAGAGTCCAGTTATCTCTGGTATCGAATCTTTTTTATGGCAAACGAACGCAGCCAGAAAGTCAATATCAGGATCTTGATCAACGAGATGTCGTTCAGGATGCTGTTAATCTTGATGAAGAAACAGATCGCCTTCCTGAAGACGAACAGATTATTGATCCTACTAATATTGAAGAAATACCAGAAGAAAAAATTGAAGAAAAAATCGATGCAGATGATTCTGTTCAAAAGATTGAAAATATTGAGACAGCAGTTCCAGATACTGATATTTCGCCCACTGTAGAACAAGCTGAACCTACAGAATATGCAGAACCAAAAGTGATTACAAAATCAATTGAAACAGTGGCACCAGAACCAACTGTCGTTACAAAAACTGTTAAGCCAGAAACAAAGGAAAAGCCAATTCCTTGTCCCACAAATAATATTCAATCCAAAATGCAGGAAACAATTAATATTACCACTGCAATAGATACATGGTCAAAAAGTTGGTCTTCAATGGATTTAAACGCTTATCTGAATATGTATTCGTCAAATTATAAACCATCAAAAGGCCTGAGCCTTTCTGCCTGGAAAAAACAACGCAAAAAAAGATTGAAAAAAGATTTCATTAAAATAGATATTTCAAATGTTTCAATTGAATTCACAGCCTGTAAAAAAGCAAAAGTTATCTTTGATCAGAAATATGAATCTCCTGGCTATAAAGATCATACGAAAAAGCTGCTTTTGTTTGAAAAAATTGATTCACGATGGTTGATTCAAAAGGAAGGGAGTCTTTAATAGAGATGCTGTTTATTGAAGATCAATCAAGCGGCAATTAAATCTTGAAAACGAACAGTCTCTCTTTGTCTCGAACAAAACAAAAGGATGTGTAGAGATGTAGCATGCTATGTCTCTACAGAACAAAACCCAAATACAAATTTTTCTTTTACTGGGAATTCAATTTTTTTTAAGCATGGCGTCAATGGATAATCTGAAATATATTATTGAAAGTCTGTTATTTGTGTCTGATACACCAATCATGCTAAAGCAGATTCACTATATCATGCCAGATGTGTCAATGTCTCACATTCGAAAAGCAGTAGAGGAGCTTACGCAGGAGTATAATGAACGTGTCGGCAGTTTTTATTTAAGTAATGTTGCCGGAGGCATTCAACTTCGCACACGCCCCGTCTATAAAGAATGGATTAAACGATTTATTCGATCTCGTCCAATGCGCTTAAGCAGGGCTGCTCTTGAAGCCTTGGCAATAGTTGCCTATAAACAACCAGTTACACGGTCGGAGGTAGATAAGATTCGCGGCGTAGATTCCGGGGCAATTATGAGAACATTGGTTGAAAACAAATTAATACGTATTATTGGACGCAAAGAAGTTGCCGGTCGTCCCATGCTATACACAACATCCAAACGTTTTTTAGAAGTCTTTGATTTGAATGATCTTAAAGATCTGCCGGCTCCTGATGACCTTGAAATTGATGATGCCGATGCGAAGGAAAATACTGAAAATACGAATAACACTGATAACACTGATAACACTGATAACACTGATAACACTGATAACACTGATAAAAACGATGCGCAAAATGATGCTCATGTTGAAAACGATAAAAACGAGAAATCAGCGGATAGCGTTCTAACTAACAATAATATTGCACATGATGCATCAGCGGATAAAGAAATTGTAAAAACTGATGAAAATCTTACACATGATGTATCAGTGGATATAGAAGTTTTGCGAATGGATGATAACGATGCGCATGAAACATCAGATGATGAAGAAATTGTACGAATAGATAAGAATGATGAATCTCTTGAAAATGAAGATCGTATTCAGCAAGAATCTAAAAACAGCTTTGATACAATTACACCCTCAATTGAAAGCAATGGTTCTACTTTTGATGAGCATAAAAATGCGTCATCTGATGATACGCCCTTACAGGAAGAAAATGATGATACATTAGAAATGCCAATCAATATAATACAGATCAGAGATAAAAATGTATGATCTCGGTAATTGCACGAACAGCGTAGGGGTAAAGCCGGCTTTACCCGGCTTTACCCCTACGCTGTTCGTGCAATTACCGAGATCATACATTTTAGCCGGATTGCAATTA
>Ga0272440_1003307_pt1 | contig 12114 bp, 10 predicted proteins | sample SSMMMBAug17_FD_192440 | JGI IMG/M metagenome (GOLD analysis project Ga0272440, IMG submission 192440) | Marine sediment archaeal communities from Little Sippewissett salt marsh, Falmouth, MA, United States - SSM-MMB-Aug17 | ecosystem: Environmental > Aquatic > Marine > Wetlands > Sediment ... | reverse complement strand
GCAGTTGGAATATCTGCAGGCACTGTAAATGGGGCCAAAATAATCAACCTGGGGTCGATTGATAATAATTCGTCAAGGGTATAGTCTGTTAAAACCAATTCCTTTATCTGATGATCAAACTCCACTTCTGCCAGTTTGTCAAATGCATGAATGGATAATGCCGCATCCTTATATTTTTGTGCTGTATAAATGATTACCGCTGTAACTTTACCTCGATCATTATCCTGAGCACATGCCATCAACGCTTTTGAAACAATGTTGTACTTGATAAATGGATATTCATAGGCTTGAAACTCAATAAACACTTTTTGTTGATTATTTTCAAGCACAGGAAAACCCACAATATCCGGTTCAAGCTTTTTTTCCTTGAGTACAATGGATTTAAACATATAGTTTTCAGCATCATCTGGCTTTATTCCAATTAATTTTAATACAGCCGTGCCGCTGACTTTCATCAATCCAAAAAAAGCTTCATCAGTGCCGCGTTTCGCTTTTTTGGATTGTATTTTACATTTTTTTGCTGGCGCATACTGAATCAAATGCTGAATAAAATCATTTTTCGATTGATCGCGAATGGCAAATTTTCGCAATTTGATGAGGGTTTTTAGATCGCCAATACCCTTTATCATTTGGATACTGTTTTCAGGAATATGGTCAAATCGAAGCTGAATGATATCAATTATCGCTTGTTGTGCTTCGATGGTTTTTCCCTCTTCAAATACCTGTTTTCCTGTTTCTGTATCTATGAAATCGATATATAGCATGAACTTTCCTTAATTATTGGTTGAGGTTCGCCTTTTCAAAAAAATTCGTGCGCTCCGCGCATGTAGGATCGGCTGCGGGCTTTTTGGCCTCATTCCAATCGGCGCGCCCCGCCCGCAGCCGATCCTACATGCGCGGAGCTACTTGCTTTCTTACTTTCCTTCTTGCCTTAATTCACTTACCTCGGGGAATAGACAAGCCGGAACCCGAAGCCCGAGTCGCGGCTGCTGGGCTCGCCCCAGCCGCGGCAAGCAGCCCGGCAGCACCTGGCACCGCCGTTCCAGGCACCGCCCCGCAAAACACGAGAACCGGTATTGTTACCTGTAAAGACTGGGTTATGAACTTTTTGGTTGGTATATGAATTTTCTTGATAAACATCCTCACACCATTCCCATACATTGCCACTCATATCGTACAACCCCAAGCCATTTGGTTTTTTTCTACCTACTATGTGAGTTGTACGATTACTATTCTCGTTATACCATGCCAATTCTTCAATACTATTACCACCTGCATACTTTTCATTTTTACCAGCGCTTCTTGCTGCATATTCCCATTCTGCTTCTGTAGGCAGTCGATATGTATATTTTTTTGGGTTATTATTATTTAGTTTGCGAATAAATTTTTGGGTATCCTCCCATGATACTTGTTCTACTGGATAATTTTTCGAAAGATTAAAAGATGATTTAAAATGAGATGGATTATCATTCATGACAATTTTCCACTGTTCCTGTGTTACTGGATATTTACTAATGAAAAATCCATAAAGATGAACATCATGGACTGGTTTTTCACCTTTTTCACCATCACCAAAAAAATCCCCTATTTTAAACCATCCACCAGGAACATAGAGAAACTCCATTTTTGTTAACGGTTCAACAACTCTCTTTATTGATGGGATATTTTCCTTTAAAATATTCTTAACTTCAAATTTTGTTCGGTTTGTAAAAATCAAAATTGATTTAGTATATACTGTCTTTTTATTAACATCTAAATATACAAATATTGGGTATTCACTACTTTTTTGATGAATATCTCGTGCGATATCACGTTTTGCTATTATATATGGATCATGATCATGACAATCAAATAGAAAATTATTAGTAACCCATTGCTCTTTTGTTATTTCAACTGGAAATTTTCCAGTCTTAATATCATACTTTTCTTTGATTAGCTTTGCTGTGCCAGCTTTTATTGCGCCATACTTTTGAATTCTTAAACGATATTCTTCTTCTGTTTCAAAAGGGTCAAATAATAAGTCTGGTGCTTTTGTGCTTGCAGGCTTATCGGGTTTTTGTTGATTTGATTGAGGTGTCTTTATGATTGTATTTTTTTCTAAAGCCTGAAGCTTTGATTGCATTTGTCTTAAATTTTTCCAGTTATTTCGGGCGATATGTAATTTTTGATTGTACAGACTTCTTTCTTCATTACTGATATTTGAAATCCATATAGAAAATTCCCATGCACAGATGTGGCATATTCGTGCATTTTTATTGCATTGTGTGTTGCAGACAGGACATTTCATTTGATTCCTCCAAGATATTTTATTGAGTGGACGAGCTTATTTCAAACTCACCTTGATTCCATCTTTTGATGAGATCATTTTTTGAACGCTTCCTTTATTGTCTGAACCATGATTCTTCTGATTAAATGATGAACCATGATGAAATCAGTTGAACGTGTAAATCAAACAAACAGAATACGTGATGGAATTTTGAAAAATATTGATACGCATCATAGTCCATCATGTTAATCAGACGAATCATGGTTCAGGCAATAAAGGAAAGGCGAATCATTGATTACTTCCCCCAACTTAATGCCAACCTTTCATACAACCGGAATCAATGTGCTTTTCAAATTTCGCAGATGATTTCTGCGAAATTGAAAAGTCTCTGTCTTTGTAAGATAAATAGAATTTTCTCATATATTCCAGGTTGCGTTGTGAAAAACCTCTACCAAATTCTTCAGAGAGTTTTGATGAAAGGTTTTTTAACAGGTTTTTTCCATATTCTGCTCTTTTGTTGCCAATTTGTTCAAATGTAACGATACGACGACCGATTTCATATTCATAATTATTTCCAGTTTTTTACTTCAGTCTGTAATTGGTCGGATGTAAAGATCAGGATAAATGCACCCATTCCACTTACAAGAACCGAAATCAAAAGTGCTTTTCTTGTAACCATATTCATTTCCTTTTTGTTGTATTGAAATTGAACATTTTTTGAGGTCAAGTGTCAAGAATACAAAAATGAGAATCACTACCATTATTCACAAATTCTTTCTTAACTTTAAGAACATGCACTGAAGACAAAAAATGATTCAAATCATTTTCAATATTGGAACTATTTTGGGCTGGAACCCAAAAAAAATTAAATTGTACAGACATAAATACTCCTTTTTATTGCAAGTAATATCAATAGATTAAGAATATAATGGAAATAACCAAAAAAAATCGAGCGCTCCGCGCATGTAGGATCGGCTGCGTGCGCGGAGCCCTGGCTTACTTACTTTCTTAGCCTCCTTCTTGCTCTAATTCACTGATCTCAGGGAAAAGACAAGCCGGAACCCCATGCGGACGATCCAGCCGCCGGGCTCGCCCGAGCGGCGAGAGGCAGACCTACAGCCCTTGGCATCGATGTACCAGGCACCGCCCCGTAAGACACGAGAGCCTGTTTTACTTTCTAAGTATACCGGATTATCTTTATCGTGCATTCTATAAGCATTTTCAAAATAAGCATCTTCACACCATTCCCAAACATTACCACTCATGTCATACAATCCAAGACCATTTGGCATTTTTTCACCAACAGGATGAGTTGTGCCGCAACTGTTTTTACCATACCATGCTAACTCATCAAGATTATTACCACCTGCATACTTTTCTTTTTTCCCACCACTTCTTGCTGCGTATTCCCACTCTGCTTCTGTGGGTAAACGAAACTCGTATTGTGTATCCTTATTCATTTCATTGAGTCGCTTAATGAATTCTTGGGTCGCTTCCCAGAACACGGTTTCAACAGGATAGTTGTCGCCTTTTTTGAAAAGTGATGGATTATTGTTCATTACTTTTTTCCATTGTCCCTGTGTCACAGGGTATTTGCCAATATAAAAGCTATCTAATTTGACATCATGAACTGGTGTTGCATCACCTATACCATCATTAAAAATATCTCCCATCTGAAATCTGCCACCTGGCACAAAGATGAATGCCTTTTTCTTAGTTGTCTCTATTATTAAGTTTTCAGAAACGCTATAAACATAGGTGTTCATATTTTCAATTTGTAGGGACTTTTTTTTATATTTTTTTCGAGGTGGTTTTCCAAGCATTTCAGCTTTCATATTCTCAATTAGAAAAGACATATTTTTTGCGTAAAGATAAACTCTTTCTATCGATATGGCAAAACCATTGATTGTTAATTGTGCTTTTATTGGATACACCCGGCGATGTTCAAAAATTTCGCGGGCAATATTTATCTCTGCTATTATTTGCAGTTTATTTATTGAGACACTGAAGTAGTCTTTAAACCATTGATCTATCTTTATTTTAAGGGGAAAGGTTCCATTTGTAATATCGTATTTTTCTTTGATTAATGTGCCTTCTCCAATTTGAATATCATTCAAACTTGAGATTCTGTTTTGAAAATCAGTTTTGGATTCATTTTTAAAAGGTTTCATAATGCCGGTATACTGCTGAGCTAGAATTGGTCTGTCATTCCAAAATATTTCAATATCACCCAAGGCAGAATCATTTTTAGCTGATTTCAGTTTGATAAACAACGTATGGGATTCATTGCTTTGGTACAATTGTTGTGCAAGATCAGGGGACACATGTATACAAAAGGTTTGTTTGATTGAAGGCATTCCTTTGATATTTTTTGTCCAGTCATCCCAAGTCACCTGGATAGGGAATTCACCAATATGAAAGCTATAATCTTTTTTAATGAGCTTCACTTTTCCAGCCGGTATGGGTGGATAATTATTGATTCGCTCGGCAAATTCCTCAAATGTTTCAAAAGGGTCTCGATTTAATTCTGGTACCGGGGTTTTATCTGAATACTGGTGATGATTCGTTTTTGGCGCTGATGATTGCGGTTGATTCGCAACCATTTGTTCCTTTTTTTTCTTTTTTGCTAATAAAACACGTTTCTTCCATTTCTGTTGAGCGATTCTCAGCTTTTTATGTTTAGCATTTTTAGTATGCTCACTAATGTCAGAGATAAATATCTCAAACTCCCAGTGACACCGCTGACAGGTGTTGTCATTTTCTGCGCATGTTGCGTTACAAACAGGACATCTCATTATGTTTTTCCCCTTCATGCCTTGTTTCATAAACATATGATTTAATGGAGCTTTAATGTTTATATGATATTCTTCATTTATTTACAAAAAATTCATACTGACAATGGTTTTGAAATAAGCTTTATATTCCTACCTCTCAGAACAAACAAGCCTTAAGCCCAAATGGCGGATAAGAATGCTAGTAGAATATTGGCAGTTGAAGCGGTAAGTCGTCCTGCATGACCTGGCATCTCTCATATAAGAACCGCCCCGCAAAACACGATAATCGGTTTTATTATCTAAATATACAGGATTTGCTTCTGCGTGCTCATTATAAGCATTTTGGGAAAATGAATCTTGACACCATTCCCAAACATTACCGCTCATATCAAATAATCCAAGGCCATTTGGTTCTTTTTCACCAACTGGATGTGTCACTCTATTGCTATTTGCAGAGTACCATGCTAATTTTTCAATGTCATCACCACCTGCATACATTTCTATTTTGCCACCACTTCTAGCTGCATATTCCCACTCTGCCTCAGTTGGTAAACGAAATTCATATTTTGCTTTACTTAATTCATTTATACGTTGAATTTTTGTACGTATCTCCCTAATACGTCAGCAACAGGATGATTCAGTTTGTTTTGAAAACCCATAAATGAACTCCTTTGCATTATCAGTTGCCATTGTCGATTTGTCACAGGATATTTGCCAATATAAAAACTGTCCAATTTAACATCATGAACTGGCTTTTCATTATTTTCGCCATTTCCAAAAATATCTCCCATTTGAAACGTACCACCGGGAACATAATTGAATTCCATTTGTGTAACGGGTTCAATAAATCCCTTAGTGCTGATTAAAGATTCTGTTTGCATATTCTCAATGAGAAAGGTTTTATTATTTGCATAAAGATAAAAATTGTCTATTAATATGTCCTTGCCACTTACCCTTAATTTCGCTTTGACTGGATATTCATGACTCTGTTCATAAATATCTCGTGCAATATCTCGCTCTGCTATTATATGCGGATTATTTTCTGATATATTAAAGTTATCATTAAACCATTGATCTATTTTAAGCTTAAGGGGAAATATACCAGTTGCGATGTCGTATTGGTCCTTTATCAATGTGCCTTCGCCTGCAGGAAGATCATTATAATTTAAAATTCTGTCGGTGTAGTCACTGTCTGTTTCAGTTTCAGTTTTCATAAGTTCGCTAATCCCTGTACATTGACGAATGGGAAAAATCTGGTCATTCCAAAAAAGGTCCATACGATCCAAAACAATATGATCATCTGTTAATTTCAACTTGATAAACAATGTAGGTGATTCAATACTTTGATATGACTTTTTTGCAATATCAGGAGACACATTTATGCAAAAGCTCTGATTTTTTAGAGGCATATCTATAACATCTTGCGTCCATTTTTCAAAATTTAGTTCGATAGGGATTTCACCAAAGTGAATGCTAAAATCATTTTTGATGAATTGTACTTTCCCTGCAGGTATGGGTGGATAGTTGTTTATTCGGATGGAATATTCGTCAACTGTTTCAAAAGGATCTCGACTTAATTCTGGTACAGTGGTGTTTTCCGAATACAGATAATCATTCGTTTTTTTCTGTGGCGTTGGTCGTGGTTTAGATTCCTTAGCAATATTTTTTTCATTTTTTTTCTCTTTTAATAGGATACGATTATTCCATTTCTCTTGGGCTATTTTCAGTCTCTGATGATAAGCGTTTTTTGTTTGAGCGCCAATGCCAGATATATAGATTTCAAACTCCCAATGACACTGAACACATTCTCTGGTATTTTCTGAGCATTGAGTGTTACAAACAGGACATTTCATAATGGTTTACCTCCTTGAAATTTTATATACAAATATTAAAATCTAACAATATACAAGATAACATCATTTATTTTCAAGTAAATTTTAAAACCATGCTTTTTACGAAAGCCTTAATAGAAAGAATATTTCGGAAAACTCTAAAAGAAGTTCCTGATTTAATAACTGTTCATTCAGTTTTTGAACCATGATTACGCTGAAGAGGATGAATAAGATGAATTTCAAGAATTTTTATTTTCATCTTATTCAGTGGTTTAATTATTTATTAAACAGTCAAGCATTTTTAAATAGGAATTTTATTTTTCGAGCATTTCTTGTAAACATTGAATCAATTTCCCATTTCCAGGTATGTCAGTAGCAATAAATATTAAATTGTTTTCAAGAACATAAAAATTGACTGAAATTGAGAAATATGATATAAAAAATATTTTTATATGAATATTATAAATATGCTTTAATCTTACTTAATACATTCGGAAATGCGAATTATGGTATAGAGACAAAATAAATTGTCATTCCAATATTGATATCCTATCAAAGCATCAAAAATTAAGGAGTATCATGATTAAAATCGGTCTAGATTTTGGAACAACAAATTGTACATTAAGTTATTACGATTCATCTCGTAATGTGATTGAGAGTTATCGTATGGGGAGCGCTGGCTCACAATGGTATATTCCATCATTTGTGAGTTATGAAAATGAGGATCAAAGCATTCAAATTGGCAGGCCTGCAAAAAGAAATCAAGACGATGATGATTTTTCTGTTTTTTCAGCCTTTAAAATGCTTTTGGGTGAAAAGAATCCTGATCGACTGGAACCTTTTGGATATTTTGATACAAAGCCAGATGACTGTGCGAAAGATTATATCAATTGTCTGATTCAAAATTATTGTACTGAAAAAAATATTGGTTCCATTGATGAGATGGTAATTACTGTTCCTGAAATCTGGGTTAAAGAACATCAACATGCCTGTCGTGAATCACTAAAAACAATATGCTCTGATTTGAATTTACCGCTTCAGCGGTTTGTCAGCGAGCCAGTTGCTGCAACAGCTTATTTCGTTCATTGTTTTAAAACGAAAACAAAAAAATTCTTTAATGGTCATGTATTAGTGTGTGATTATGGTGGTGGTACTTTAGATCTTAGCCTTTCAAAAGTGGAAGGTGAAAAGATTTCTGTTTTAGAATGTACTGGAAAAGGGCATGATAAAAATTGTCTTGGCAGAGCAGGAATGGCTTTTGATGAGGAAGTTGTTACCAACGTTTACGAAAATAAGCATGATGGAAAAAAGCTGTCAAGAACAAATCCAATATTTAAATCATTAATGATTGATTTTGAAGAATTTAAAATTGATCACAATGAAAAAGTTACGAAATCTTTGCATCAATATCTTAAAAATAATGCGATTAATAAAAAAATTTTCAAGGTCAATTCCATGCCATTTTTTCCATCTGACTTTGCGAATGCGTTCAAAAAAGTGATTTCCCCTGAAATGATCAAAGCATTGTCAGAGATGAAAAATTATTTAAATGAGCACAATGTTGATATTAACAATAGTGATAATTTTCGAATTGTAATGGTGGGAGGATTTAGTAATTTCTATCTTGTCAAACAGTCTATTATGGATTTTTTCGAATCAAAAACAATGTCAGATAAACGTTTTGACTCTCATTTTGATCTTGAAGATGGTTCACTTGCCATCTCAAAAGGCGCTGCACTGATAGCAAATGAAATGATTGAATTAGATGTTACCTGTCCGATCAGTATTGGTCTGAAAGTAAAATCAGACATGAATGGTTTCCTTGAAGATGTTGATATTGCTGTATTAAGAAAGGGCGTCAAAATTTCAGAATACACTGATCCAGTATTTATCAAAGGTGGTATTCGATTTGAGGTGGACCCGGCAATGAGAAAAACTCCTATTGTCCTTTTTATCGGAGATAATGAACGTCGAAAGTATATTCGTTTAGACCAAAATATTGATCAACTTTTTCCAAATACGCACATTCAAGATAATTTATGGAAAGTCGGTTTTTCAGTGAATGAAAATTTTTTATTCACCCTTCACGCTGAAGATGCAAAAGGTCTGAAAATAGAAAATCCTCTGGGAGATATTCTTTCTATGGTGAGTGGTTTGATTTATTTTGAAGATAATAAATAAACGTTTTGAAATAAAATATATTTTAACAAGTAATATGAGGTTGTAAAATATGAAATGTCCGGTTTGTAATCATTTATTTAATGAAGAAAATGATGTTTTGTGCTTGAGCTGTGGATGGCGAATTCGGTTTTTTCTGTCAGAAATGTCAAAAAATGAAGAAAACTTGTATAACAAAGAATTGAGCATTGCACGCAATAATTGGCAACAATTGTGTAACATTGATCAGAAGCACGAAGCGATTAAAAATAAATTAAATAGTGCTGAACAAATGCTTGAACAAAAAGATATAACCATTCAAAAATTATTGGCAGAATTACAAGTATTTCATCAAAAACAAACTGATCTGGAAAGACAACAGTCTCAAAATATTGATACGCAAAATAAAACAATTGAGGGGTATTCAAAAACAATTGAACAATTAACCGCAAGAATTAATGAACTTGAACATGATGCTTCAAGTAAAGAAGCTGACTTTAATAATCAGACGAGCGTTTATCAAACGCAATTAAAACAATTGGAGCAGGAAAAAAATAAGTTAAAAAAAGAACTTGAAACTGAAAAGCAAAAAGAATGGTTAAAAAGTATGGGCTCTGTTTTTAACAACTCTCAACAATCAGAGAAAGAAAAACAAGAAAAACAATACATTCTGTCATTAATTCAATATCAACAAAAAATTAATTCATTATCAGAAGAGTTGAGCCAATCAATTAAAAAATACAATACACTTGCACAGCAATATAACTCACTGATGAAAGCATATAAAGAAGAAAAACAACAACGAATCAATCTGGAAAATTCATCAAAGGTTTTAATAAATGATTTAAATAAGTTTTATAGACAGCAGAAAATAGGAGAGGAAATTGGCGATTGGATTGCCGATCAGTTAAAATCATTTTCAAAAAAAGTATTTGAAAAAAGCAATAAAGAAACGGAAAAGGAAGAAAATTTAACAAAAGGATTGACATAGAGTGAATGTATTAACTGCTATCAGGCCTTACACAATTCCCAAACATTGCCACTCATATCATGTAACCCCCACACCATTAGGAGATTTCTGGCCTGCTATTTTGATTATACAGTAACTTAAGTTCATCCTGATAACCATAACCTGTATATGAAGCAGATTCAACTAATTCATACATTCATACAGTCGTTTTTGTAATTGACTTTGTTCTTTTTCAGGACGCTCAATTGCGATATCTACAGCATCTTCAAATGCTTCAAAAACAGCTTCAAGGATTTACTTATTTTCATATTTCAGAACCTTTTACTTTTTAGCAGTTATAGTTTAACTGAAACAAATTCGAATCAGAGATAATTTATAGGGCTTTTTGGTTCAACTAATTTCTGAAACCAATGATTGCAGTATTCTGAATAAGAAGAGATTTATTTTTTGCGTATAAATAAAAATGATCTATTGATATGACATAACCATTCACTGTTAATTTTGCTTTTATTGGATTCACCCGGCTATGTTCATAAATATCGCGGGCAATATCACGCTCTGCTATGATATGCGGATTATTGGTTGAGACATTATAGTTTTCCTTAAACCATTGATCGATGGTTGTTTCAAGGGGAAGGAGCCAGTTGTAATATCGTATTTTTCTTTGATTAATATGCCTTCTCCAATTTGAATATCATTCAAACTTGAAATTCTGTTTTGATACTCAGTTTTGGATTCATTTTTCAAAGGTTTCATAATGCCGGTATACTGCTGGACAGGAATTGGCCGGTCATTCCAAAATATTTCAATATCATCCAGAGCAGAATCATTTTTAGCTGATTTCAGTTTGATAAACAACGTATGGGATTCATTGCTTAGGTACAATTGTTGTGCAATATCAGTCGGCACAACTATGCAAAAATTTTGTTTGATTGAAGGCATTCCTTTGATATTTTTTGTCCAGTCATCCCAAGTCACCTGGATAGGGAATTCACCAATATGAAAGCTATAATCTTTTTTGATGAGCTTCACTTTTCCAGCCGGTATGGGTGGATAATTATTGATTCGGTCGGCAAATTCCTCAAATTTTTCAAAAGGGTCACGATTTAATTCAGGTACCGGGGTTTTATCTGAATACTGGTGATGAATCGTTTTTGGCACTGATGATTGTGATTGATTCGCAGTCATTTGTTCCTTTTTTGCCAATAAAACACGCTTCTTCCATTTCTCTTGAGCAATTCTCAGCTTTTTATGAGATGCATTTTTGGCATCCTCACTAATGTCAGAGATAAAGATCTCAAACTCCCAATGACACCGCTGACAGGCCTTGTCATTTTCTGATCATTTTGCGTTACAAACAGGACATTGCATTTGGGTTGACCTCCGCTAAACATGAAACTTACAAATGATAAAATTTAAATATTATAAAAGATAAGATCAATTATTTTCAAGGAAATTTTGGAAGCATGCCTTCTTAAAACAATGGCGTGTATATTTTCAGAGAATATGGTCTGGAAAAAAAATGTTAGCATTATTCAAAAGCATAACAGATTTTATCTCGTTGAAATTTAATATTCTCCCTGCAGTTTAAATGATGGTTGTATAAAAAATAGTTGCATATTCATATCGTATTATATACAAGGAAACTTCTGCAAATAGTTTCCTTGTATATAAAAAATTAAAGAGGGGAAAATGATCAGCAAACAAACATTAGGACAAATCATTCGTGATTGGAAAGATGACATTCCAACTGTCAATATTATCCCCAGGGATTTAAAGATTGACAAAAATATACCAGCAAATAGAGCCATAACGATAACAGGTTCCAGACGATGTGGAAAAACTTATTTTTTTTAGAATTTAAATACACACCATATTTTTCAACAAATGAAAAAAGCCAATTCATGAATCTTTATCGTCAATATTTTAATTATGGCGGTTATCCTGAAATCGTTTTATATCCGGATTTAAGAAAAAAAATGATCGGAGAAATGATCAATACGACAATTTATTTTGATTTGATTGAAAGATACAAGATTAGAAATACAAAATCAGTAAAATTAATGTTTAATTACCTGATCAAAAGTAAACAATTTTCTACACATAAATTTTATC
>Ga0272440_1003306_pt1 | contig 12120 bp, 10 predicted proteins | sample SSMMMBAug17_FD_192440 | JGI IMG/M metagenome (GOLD analysis project Ga0272440, IMG submission 192440) | Marine sediment archaeal communities from Little Sippewissett salt marsh, Falmouth, MA, United States - SSM-MMB-Aug17 | ecosystem: Environmental > Aquatic > Marine > Wetlands > Sediment ... | reverse complement strand
TCGCATCATGTATTTTTTTGTCATTTTGATTTAAATTTAAATCAGGTAATTTATTTATGTGTCTATAATATATTGAAATAACATCAACCGCCTGTTGAACCTGATATTTATTTTGATTTTTTTCAAACAGTTTTTTATTAAAGGGGTAAACTATTCTGATCATTTACAGTTTTTTTGTATTGCTGGCAAAAATCCCAATAATACCGAAACCATTTTTTGTAATGAAAGTGTAAATTTTTGGGTACAGAAGTATCAGTTAAAAGGCGTTGATATAATTCTTGTATGTTTGAAGGTGGCATGATCATAATTTTATTACTTTTATATTTATATTTATATTCTCAAATTATACAGCTAAGGCTAATTTTTATCAGTCATATTGTCAACAATTTTTCCATACTTTGTGAATAAAAACTTGGATGATACATTTGACATGAACGAAAAAATTATTTATTATCTAATTTTTTATTCATATTGCTGTTGTTATTTAAACAAATTTAAAAAGTGATTTTGTCGTATTTTAGGATATTTTTTATGTTATGCGGAAAAACCGCCTTGACAGTATAAAAGAACCGGTAATGTAGCAAACGAATACATTAAGTGGTTAATAATAAAGATAAAATATTTCTGCAAGCGTTATTTTTTTGAGGTGGATTAGTTAATAAATAAATACACTTTTTTTGCCCGAAGGGCATTATGTTCATGTTTCGGAAAAACAAAAATATTTTAGCTTTAGTCAAATAGGATTCTCTTAATTTGGGAGTACAATATGAATGATAAATTTAATTGGAGCAATCCAAAAATAGAATCACAGCTGGAACTGCAAGTTAAAATGCAGTTTGAAAATCATAATAATTTTATCGTTACGAACGGGCTATCTGATTGCCGTACTGTTTTGGAGATTGGCGTGGGGGATGGAACGTTTCTGAGAAAACTGGCGCAGTCTCATCCAGAAATCACTTTTCGTGGTGTCGATAACGATCCAGGCATGAGGGATAAAGCAATTAAAGGAATGCCAAAGAACATGGAAATCATGGTTGGAAATGTTGAAGAACCAACAAAAATTCCATATATCGATTCGGTGGATGCTGTGCTTATGCGTTATCTACTTCTTCATTTATCGAACAAAAGCGAAATTCTTGATAAGATTCATTCAGCACTTAAACCAAATACAAGGTTATGGATAATTGATCTTGATTTGGAAAATTTCATTTCTAATCCTGCATGCAGTAAGTTCGATTGGATAAAAACTCAAGTTCAAGATTTTTGTGAGAGTCATGGAAAAGAAAGTAACTACAGCAGTGCTTTGATTCGTATGCTAAAGGATTCAGGATTTCATTCTATTAACAAAAAAATTGAGCCTCTAAATAACAAAAGTACTGATATTAGAATGTTATCTGAATTTATACAAAATGAAGTTATTATTTATCGGGAGGCTTTAGGAAAAACAATTGATGAAGTAGACCTTCAAATAATACAAAAATTTGTATCTGAATTAGACATTCCCAATAAATATGTCAATTATGGAGTTGCGTTAGTGTCTGCGGTGGCTTAATTGTGCTTAGTTAATAATTAATAATAAAAGTTAGCCGCACTGGAGTTCCCGGAAAAGCCAGGAAAAGTTAGTTTGGAAATTACCAGTTCACGAATGTGAGCTACAGTCGATTTTGTATAAACCTTTCAAAAGATTCAGCAACAATATTGCTGTATTCCTTAGCTATTCTTGAGGACAAAGGTTGTATTACAAACAAATCAAATTTTTTATATGTCATCCAATACATAAAACGATAGGAACTTGATGGTGAATTGGCATTTTTTAACAGCTTGAAAAATATTTCGTTTTTTAGATAATCATGCAACCCTTCTAATTTTAGATATTTTTTTTTGAAAAGCCATAACTGTGTATTAATTTGGGCAATAATTTTATCAACAATTTGTTTTCGTGCTATAATTAGTTCATCTCGTTCATTTATATCGCTTAATTTGAAAATTTCGATCGTTGCTTTTCCATATTTGCTGATCCCTTTCATACTTCCATCTGGCCTGCAAATAAAGTGGATTTGTGGGCAAAAGCTTTTTTGTTCTGGATTTAGGATGAGCGGTTTTTCAGATAATAGCGCTTTTGAATCTGCTATATTAATCTTATCATCAGTACACCGCATGTTTTCATCAACAAGCGGAAATTTATTTGACTTATGTTGATTACATTTCCTACAAGCCAATAACAGGTTTGACCATTCATATGCTAACCAATAATAACCTCTATGTGAAGTCTTTTCAATTCTATTTTTGGGACGATAATGTTCTATTTCTAGGGGAGAAGTTACAGAAGGTTTGGATTCACAGTATGCACATTTTTTGTGATAAATAATTTCTAACTCTTCAATAACGTAAGCACGATAATAGTAAGCGCTGATAGCTTTCCCATTTTTGTCTCGTAAAATCTGCTTTACGATTTCCTGAATTCTTTTATTTGAAGTGAACTTTTCAGGGGGTTTATTATAATCTTTTATTATCGGAGTCATTTGTTTATCGCTAACATTTTTTTACTTATGAAAATAGTTCATCAGGCAAATCAATTGTATCACTTTCGTTAAAAGTTTTAAGCTCTTGTTCTATCTCATCATGTCTCACTATATCATCATAATGTTCCTCTGTTCTTAATTCAGGGATATTCTTAAGGTTCACCTGCGAAATTTTACTCATATCAAATATCGGTGATGTCAAAATAGTGTTTGGTAGCAGCCGAGAAATATCAATATCCAATCGTTCTAAAGTAATACCAGTGTCTTTAGAACGATTGACTTTTAAAAATACAGAATTTTCAGGAGCACCAAGAAATGGTAACACGCTGTGTGTTGAGACTATAAATTGAATTTTAGGAAAAATATTTGATAGTAGTTCGGGCATTTTTCTTTGCCAATTTGGATGTAGATGGTTATCAACCTCATCTATTAAAACCAATCCTCTATAGTCAGAAGGATTATCAACTTCAGGTTGTAAGTTTCGAAAACGAATTAACAAGTCTCCAACCATAGCAAACAAGCTCTTTGGGCCTGTAGCAAGGGCATCAAATGGTATGAATTTTTCAGAATCTTTTTCTTGATAAGTAACTTCCCATTGAGAATTCTTCTTTATTACATTTATATTTTCAACATATGGCAATACTTGTAAAAGAATTTTTTTGGAAAAAATAGTCCATTCGTTATTGTCAAGATGGCTGTTAATCAAGTCATATTCAATATTTTTTAAAATGCCATCAGTATTAAAAATGCTGTAAGTTTTTGTACTATTTTTGGCATAGGTATTTTGACTTTCTTTACTTTGAAGAATCAATCTGGCAGGGCCATAAGCGGCGAAATCATTAAAAGATTCATTATAGCTGTTTGTTCCACAAAGGAGGGTTCGACCAGATGATACAATGTCAATACTTATTTGTGCGTTTGTAACAGGCATTGATTCCCTTTGTAACAAATGTTCGCCCAAAAATCCTGTTACAATTGCCTGTAAAACTGCGGTTTTTCCAAAAGCATTTTCACCAGTTAAGAATATCCATTTGGTATTTGCCGGTATGTTTTCAACATTAGTAGCCCTTATATCAAAATAATTTTTAATTGAAATTGTTTTGATAGCGTAAGGCATTGAATCTTTCAAAGGAACATTGGGTGCTATATCCCTGGTAGTTGCCATCAGTGCTTTGAATATTTTTTGACGTGTGTTTTTTTCGCCTTTTGAAATGATATCGCAAAGTCCATCATCATAAAAAACATTTAATTTTTCCAGGGTTGAATCATCAATATGAGCTGAAAGAATGATCGTAGGAGTGAACAATGCATTGTCTTTCATATAATTCAAAAATTCTATACCGGCCAGGCGATCGTTTGGAAATGCAAGGTCTAAAATTATGCTTGAATAATGATTTTGATTTAATAATTTTTTTGCATCTTCAATATTTTGTGCTAAATCAACATCAAAATAACTGGACAAGTATATTTTATAGCTTTCCAAAATACCGGCGTCATCTTCAATAAGCAATATTTTAGGCTTCATAATGTCTTTTCCTGCCTTTACTGTTCAATTTTTTTTAGCGCTTTTTCAAGTTTGTAAAATCCTTCTTCTGGATTTTTTCTAAATTTTATTGTTTGAAGACCTGATATATTAGAATAGATATCAACGCCTTCTTCTTCAAAAATGATGACTCTTTCAGTACCATATTTACCTTGAAATAAACCAATTTCATGAATTACATTTTGCCTTGTCCTTGCTTGGCCATTATCGTCAAAATCTTCTTTTGCAATAACCGCGATAGCGCAATTACAGGTTTTTAAAAAATTATCACATATATATGTTATAGGTTCAGAAATTCGACTTTCACTCTCAAAGGCTTCAACTTTATAGTTTAAGTCCTCTTTGACATATCGATAAATTTTTTCCCAAAAACTGGCCGAACCATGTGCAATAAATATTTGGTTAATTTTTTTGGTTTTAACTGAATGAAAAAAATGCAATGCACGGCTTAACACTCCAGAATGGTCTGTTTTTACAATTTTTCCTAAAGGAGCAAGCAATTGATGGTCTTGTTCGTTTATCTTAACAACAAACGTGTCAGCTAATAGTTTAATAACAGTACTCAGGAGTTTTCCTGTGGTGTCAGGTTTGCTCTTCTCAAAATATCCACATATCCCAAGGTCAAGACAGCTTAAAATATTTTCAATAGAGGGATGATCTGTCAGAACAATTACTTTTGTGTAACTGTTTGTATCAGAAATGTGCTTTAAAAGAATTAACCCCTTTTCAATATTATCAGGAAAATTCATTTTAAGGATTACAACAAGATATTCTTTTTGGGTCAGTTTGACTATGGCATTCTTAATTGATGTTGATATGTCAACGTCAAATTTGCCTGTACTGATTAATAATTCTTCATATTCTTTTAAAGTTAGTGCATCATTATCTACAAATAAAATATTTTTCTTCATTTTTGTTCACCAATAACTTTTTATATTTCATCTATTTTTTTAATTTCTAAGAGAGTATCTAAAATAATATTTCGTGTTTTTCTTCCTGATTTTTGTATATATTTATAGATTCCAAACTTATGTGCTTCTTGAATATTACAAATTCCTTTACCTTCAAGTGCTGTTAAAACTATTGAACGAGTAAGTAGTTTCATTTCATAAATATGTTCAACAATTATAAGGCCTCCTTCTTTTTGATGAGGGAAAGACATATCAATAATAGCGGCCAAATATTTATTATCAGTTAATTTTGCAATTGCTTTTGCGATTGTGTCAGCAGTATCTACTTCAAAATATTCAGATAAATAAGCTGAATAGCTTTCTAATATTGCAGAATCATCATCAGCAATTAAAATGTAAGGTTTATTCATAAATTATCCTTTCTTTTGATTTTTGGAAGTTCTATGCAAAAGCGCGTACCTTTTAAGAAATTTGGGTCATACGTAATTTTACCTTTATTCTCTTCAATTATTTTTTTTATATTGAATAAGCCTAAACCAGTTGACATTGCATCGCTGCTAATAAATGGATCAAAAAGAGTATGTTGAAATTCATCTTTTATGCCCGAACCATTATCTTCAATAGATAAAAAGATTACATCGTTCGTGTCTTTAATTATTACTGATATTAACGTTGCGCCATATTTTTTTGAATTTGTGAAAAGTTCTTCAAGTGACCATTTAATATTCTCGTAATCAATATCAAATTCAGGAATATTATCATCTAAATTATTCACAAATTTTAATCCATTGGGAAGCTCTGAGAAATTAAGTTCCACTTCATTTATTAGTTCAGCTATATTAGATCGTTTAAGTCTTAATTTCAAAGGTTTCGTGTAAATTAAAAATTTACTGGTAAGATCTTCAATTCTCCATAACTGCCTTTCCATGCTATCAAGATTTTTCTTTACATCTGGTTCAATATCAAAATCTCGCTTAATAGTTTCAAGAAAAGTGTGTGCTGCTTCGGTTGGATTCCTAATATTATGAATAGCTCGTGTTATGAAATCTTGTCGTGCTTCTAATTGAATTATTTTTTCTTTATTCTGTTGCATTTTTTCTTTATTTTTTTGCATTTGTTTTTTTAATGTATCAAGTTTATGAATCATATCAGGATCATTTTTAAAATATTTCTGTAAAACTCTATAAAAATCAACAATCTTACTTTCGTCTTGACTGTTTTCTTCTATGTGACGTTCAAAGTCATTCAATAATTGTTTAAATTCGTCATCAATATATTCCGGTTGCAACAATTTAAGTATTTTATCAATAATATCATTAGGTTCATTAATTTTATCCAGTTCTTCTTTAATAAGATTTTTTTGAATTTCTAAAGCTCTTTTTTTATCTTTACTCCTTATTCGTTGTATTATCAGGCCAATATTTTCTAAATAACTATTGATGATTCCAGCTATTTGAGCAGAAATCCCAGTGATAAAATTTATATCTCTTTCTAAAATTTTGATTTCATTACTATCTATTAATAAACAACCAAGTGTCTTTCCATCATGATTAATAGGGCTTATAATGAAAGATGTCATGTTTGAAGCTTTAAACCAATCAAAAACCTGGTTTGATAATTTTTTTTGGATATCTAAAATATTTTGAACATACACAGTTTCATTTTGTATCAAAATTGTCTGAAAAAAAGTATTATGTTCGATACAAATATTATTTTTTTTAAATAATATTATTTCTCTATCATGTTCAGACAATCCGATGTTAGCCCTGCATAATAATTTTTTTTGGTCGTTTGTTATCAGCCAGATCATAATTCTTTCGTATTTTAAATATTTATTTATAATTTGTAATATTTTATCAGCAATATTTGAAATATCTTTTGGTTCTGAATAAAGCTTTCCTAATTCTTTTATTACTTTAGAATGGTTATAATTGACAGAATATTGCTTTAACTGGTTTACTTTTCTTTCAAATTGGTCTTTGGCTTTTGATTTTTTTTCATTATCCCAACGTATTGAATAAACGCATTTAGTGCTGTTCTTAAAAAGGCACTCTTTTTGTTCAACAACAGCTCTTTTTAAGCCAAATAATTCAGGAACTGCCTCAAAGTTTCCAATTCTATTTTTACATTGAAATTGTTTTTCTCTTACATTTTCGTTTTGAGATACATATATTTCGACCTCATTATCACTAATAGCTTTTGATTCATATTTAGAAGATCTGTTGATAAGAGGGGATATTTCACCTATAAATTTATAAACTTCTAAAGGGGTTTTTAGTGATAAAATTGTTTCCCTGAGATAACCTAATGCTTCAGGTGAAGCTGCAAATCGTCCTGCCTCAATCGCAATATTCTCATTTCCAGTCATTTTCACGAGTTTTTCATGGAACTTATTGATTTGGGTTTGAGTAAACCACGCATCTTCATCCTTTACCTCAAAAGATTTTATTCCACAATAGTTTAGCAATTCTGTTTCATTTATTTTATTATGATATTTTTTTCTGATATATTTTAGATAAGTATCAATGACTCTACTGTTATATAGTTCGGGTTCTTTGTTATTCATAAGTATTCCTCTATTTTTTTATTCCAGTTACAGAAAATAAAATGGAGTAAGTTAAAGTATCTTTTTTAAGTAAATGTTCAAGATATTTATTGATAAGCATGTCAGCCTCTTTTCTGTCTTTTATTACATTGCCAACAAGACCATTCATCGCTATTTCGAGTTTTATCTCCCATAGTTTATAATTTTTTTCATCAATGCTCCCAAAAAAAACATTGTAGCCATTTATATCTACATCAATATCTACCACATTTGAATTGTATAAAAAGGAGTAAAGTTTACGCCCAATAAAAGCATCAAATCCATTCTCTTTTTTAAGAAAACTTAAGATCTTTTCAACATTATCTTTTATTACATGATCTTCCGGGAAATGCCAGCTTAGCTGCCCATCTAGATCCTGTAATATTATGCGTCCCCCTGGTTTACACACACGAACGATTTCGGAAACAGCTTTTTGTGGATATTTGATATACTCTAATACAAAACGTGCAAAAACAATGTCAAAAGAATTGTCTTTAAATGGAATTGATAAAACATCAGCTGTACATGGCAAAACATTATCATTTTTCTTATTGTTTTTTATTGTTTCTTCAATCTTTGAGAAACTATTATCTATAGCAAATACTTTAGTGCTGGAACATGATGTTGATATTTTAGCCGATATAACACCAGGACCACAACCAACATCCAAAATGTTTTGATGATGTGACAAAAAGCATTTAAGATATCTATTGACAACATCACTGGCATTTGTTTTTTCAGTCAGTCGCCAATTCTCCAAAGGATCATCCATAAAATACATATTATTGTCTTTTCTTAGTTGATTTTTTATTATGCGTTTTTTCTTTTGAGTACTTTTCAATTACTCTGGCATAAATTTTTTTTATATGCCTACTCCATGCTTTAAAACCTTCATCTAACCATATACTTTGATGGTATTCCCTTGTTTGCCTGGCGCCAATAAATTTTAGAAATCTGGCGGAACTTTCATCTGCAACTATCGTAAAGTATGTTAGTGGATATTTTATATTTAACGTTTCGTTTTTATAAGCTTCAATTGCCTGTTTTACCAAAGCATAAGTTATTGTTTCCAAATTATCTTCATCCAGTGATTTATCAATGATAAGATCACATCTATTTTCAAGCCAACTAAAATTCATTCCTAATGGGCCGCGATAAACAATTATTGCGCCTTTTGGTTTATCACTACCCTTCAAAAAAGCCATCCAAATATATCGCTTTCTTCTTAATCCTACTTGTTTATATAAATTATCAAGTGTTATTAGCTCTATATCTGAATCATTAAGTTCTTCTGCTTCAGCATATATTCTACCTCTATTTTTTTGGGCAAATTCAAAAATATTATAATGATTATCATTACGTACTCTAACGATTTCTACATTATTTGTATGGGGAATACGCGTAAAAAAATCCATATCAAGATAATGAAACAGATCACAACTTGAATAATTATCACCAATAGAACTGACAATACTGCCATAAATCTTTTTGGCATAGCTGTTCAGTGGACAATACCAGTTTTGACCTGATTTGTAATTACCGAGTATTGCCTGCGCCTGGCTTTCTAACAAAACAGAACAAACACCGACAGGACAACCACTTGACGTTAAGTGTTGGGCAAACCAACTATTATTCGTTGTTCTCCATAATGTAACAGTACCTGTCCGACCAGTATTTTTATCCTCAAAAACCAATGTCCATGCAATATCTTTCCCCATTTGCCATGCAGCTTTCCAATTGCTTTTTATCAGCTTAATAAATGGATCTATTCGCTCTTTTTTTTCAGGATAAATAAATCCAACTGAGTAATAATGATCAAATAATTGATCTACTGAAATGGAATCATGAGTTTTTATTGAAATATGAGGTGATATTTCAATTTGCTTTGAAAATTCAATTCTTTTATTTTCAAAAGATTGATTACACATATGTTAAATGAATCCTAAATTGAAAAGATTAACACAAAAATTAAATTGTTTCATTGATCTGCATATCGTTTATAGCTCTGTGGATATTATATTTTAACAATTGATTCGTAAATCCATAATTTGCAATTGCTCCCACAATGCCTGAAGCTAATTTTATCACTTGAAGTTCATAAACGAGAAAAGGCTTATCTTCAACGTTTCTTGTAAAAAGGAGGAAAATATTCTCATCATCAGGATGTTCACAAAGCCATGATAAAGCGGCTATCCTGGTGTTTTGTGAAAAGCTTTGTGTAAATTCAGGTTTGTTATCTTCTTCATTCCAGGCAACAGCCCCTGCTTTTTCGCAGATATGTAAAGCATTGAAGACATCCTTGCGATTTAATGTTTTCCAATCATTGTGTGAATCACTGATATTATTTTGAGCATGGCACTTGATTAAATTTTCTCTTTTTCCAAGCATTGCAAAACCTGAAAGATCTGGAACGATACATTTAAAGTGCGGTAAAATGATATCAAAAAGCTTTTCTCTGTCATAACCATCATTTCCTTTAAGATCGTCTAATAATTCAAGTAAACTTGCGATTTGTTCCTGATATGATAGAATAAGCTTTATTGGCCTGTCTTCTCTTTGTTTTTTCGGGTGAAAACTTTTCATTACATTACTCCTTCTGCTAATTTTTTTGGATAACATTCATCACTTGATCGTAAAAGCGGGTCGGCTTGAAATCTTTTGTCAAATAGGCAATAATTTTTCCTTTTAATAGCGTTTGAATCGTTTTATTTCCATCTGGCCTGGCGGTTAATACCATAATTTTTAAATCTGGATATTTTTTTGAAATATCAGAGATAACCCGGCAGCCATTAGATATATCATGCGTATCATCATCAAGCATTAAGTCAGCGATAAAATAATCAAAGATATTATTTTCAAGCGCTTCTTTTGTCTCTTCCTCACTATTAACCGGAAAATATTCAATGTCAGTTTCTAAAAAAATGTCGTTAATGCCTTCTGTAAATACAGGGTAATCGTCTAAATGAAGAATTTTATATTTTTTTTCCATCATTTTTTCTCCCACAATCTATTGTTATTGTAAAGGTTGTTCCTCTATTAAAAATTGGTGACTCCAAATTGTGATCAAGCTGCCCGCCAATCATATATGCCATTTCTCTGCTAAAACCAATCCCCATTCGTTTGGTGGGGTAAGGCATACCTGGCGTAAAAGGTTTTTGAAAAAATTCTTTAAATGTGTCCGGCAATCCATTACCATTGTCGGCTAATGTAATAACAATTTTATTATTGTTTTCCCCATCAATTCGTTTCGTACCAATAAACATTTTTGGTTTGTACGTTTTGATTCTTTGAAGATGCCGGATACTGTTTCCAACAATATTATGAATAATTTGCAAAAGAACTGTTTCATCAGTTTCACAAATGATATTTTCATCAGACAAATCAACATCAAAATCTATTTTAGCTGAATCTCGCGCATATAGTTTGTAAATTTGGATCTGATTTTCAATAAGTTCATTGATATCTATGATCTTTGATTCAATACTTTCAGGTCCTCTTTCAATTGATAGCAGACTTTTAAATGCAGATTGTATGATCTCAAGGGTTGCATCAATTATATCAACATATTTGTTTCTTTGATAAATTTCCTTCATACGTTTGAGACGAAAAAAATCCATCCTGATAATTTCAAGAGGTTCTAATGTTCCATGTGATAACATGGCTTGAAACTGTTCAAGATAGGTGCGATGTTGGATATTTGCTCTTATCTGTCCCACAGCTCTTGCAAATGTTTCAAGAATTTGTAACCGGTCAAGAGTGATGCTATTTTTATTCAAATCATCATTAAACCAGTTATCCAATGCATATAACTTGACAATTTTTTCTTTAGCAAATATTGGCACTGTTATCCAATAATTTGGACGGCGATGATTTTCATCATGAGACGCCCAGGTAGTGTCTTTAGTTAACTCAAATTTACTATTTTCGAAACTTTTCTTAAAAAATTGATATAAGCTATTTTCGGGTAATTTTTGACGATTCCAAAAAGTGACTCTATCATAATCAATTATAGTCAAATCTTTAGTTGAGAAAGATATTAATCCCTTTTTAAACATTTCACCTTTTTTGGTATCCTTTACATCGCCAACATAATCTTCACTAATGAATGATCCTTCATTCCGGGGATCAACACAATATCTAAAAACGCGATCAAATCCAAATTTATTTAATGTATTTAATGTGTAATGATCGATTTCTTCAAGTGTTTTTAATTTTGCCATTTCCTGTAAGGCTTCCCATAACATTTGACGTTCGCCAATGTCATGCATAAATACGGCTACACCTATTGTTTGATCCTGATGTTGATCCAGTAATGGAACAAATGAGCAATCAAACATAGAAACTTCATTAATTTCTTTGATCACATCAAAAGAATCCGGGTTATTCAAAATTCTATCAATATTATTTTCATTAAATAAATCAGTTTCGTTCTTTAATATCTCTGGTAAATTTTTTTTGGGTAATAGTGAGCTATAATTAACGTTTAAAAACTCTTGTAACTGTTTGTTTAGAAAAATGATATTTTTTTGTCTGTTAACCACATAAATGAGATCATTACTT
>Ga0272440_1003305_pt1 | contig 12120 bp, 10 predicted proteins | sample SSMMMBAug17_FD_192440 | JGI IMG/M metagenome (GOLD analysis project Ga0272440, IMG submission 192440) | Marine sediment archaeal communities from Little Sippewissett salt marsh, Falmouth, MA, United States - SSM-MMB-Aug17 | ecosystem: Environmental > Aquatic > Marine > Wetlands > Sediment ... | reverse complement strand
ATAAAAATTCAATTTATTTATTTTTCGACCTAAGAAGAAAATGCAACTTTTTTGTGTTGCACCCTCTGTTTATAACTGATTTTGGGGAGAATAATTCTTAGCTCTGAAAAGGCGTTTTATACCAGCCCAAGGTATGATTCATCTAACTAAGGCAAGGTAACGTAGATATTTATAGCGAAATTTTATTAGATGAAGTACCAATTGAAGGAATTACTGTAATTGCTTTTTCAGTAAAAACAGATTCACGGGGAGGTACAACCTCATCTCATGTTCAAAAGCTATCTAATCCAAAGTTTAAAAGAAAGGCCCCAAACGTAATTAGTTGAGTTATAGTTATAACTACAGCATCCACCTGAGCCACCTCCACTTCCACCACCCCAAAAACTGAGAAAAAATCTGTTATCAGTGCCATTAAAATTGTTATTTGGCCATTGAATTTCACTACCACCTAAATGTTTAGGGGATTGTTTAAAATATTCAGGTTGCATAAAGCTGGTATTAATATTGCTGCTCCATAAATGTTTATCATAAGATGTAATCATTTGTTCAAATGAATAATTTGATTTTGGTTTAAAAAAATCGTTTACCTGCCCCATTTCTAATTTCATTACAGAAACAAAATCATTAAATATTTGTGCTTTATAAATCCAATTACCTGTATCAATATCACTTATTTCAGGGATGCCTTCTTGTGGATATCCCTGAATATAATCTGTATCTTTTATAACTCCTATTTTTGAACTATCATTTATTGATGCGTATAATATCCAACCACCATCATCATTTGTCATATCACAAAAAACTTTTATTGGTCTTATGCTGCCTTCAAGTTCAATCCAGTAAAAATAATCACCAATTGAATGATTATGTTTTAATATTTGCATACAAGAATCACCTGATCTGGCAATTGTTGATCCATCTTTGTTTTTTATAGATTCAGAATTAAATTCAATATTAAATTGGAAATTTGTTTCCTGTGTTTGTTTTGAAATTATTGGATTTATTATAACATTTTCTGATAAATAGTTTTTGTTATTTGTATAATCATAGCTTGCACCAAAGTTTAATTTTGCATATGGTTCGCCTGTTTTTAACTGGATTGAAACAGATGGTTTATATGATGGTTCTTTTGATATTTTATTGATTGTACTGGTATCAGCATTATTGTATTGGCCCTTAACATTTATAGAAAGTTGACCATTGAATTTTTCAGGAAAAAATTCTGGATTTTGATAAGGTAACCAGACTAATGATTCATTATCACCGAATTCAGCTGTTACTTTTTCCATATTGCCTGTGTTACCAAAGCCATCTGGATTAATAAGCTCAACATCTTCTATAAAATTACTTGTTATTTTATAAACAAAAAGATCATTGCCAATAACATCAAGGTCTGTACCTAATACAATATTTATTTCTCCAAGACCATTTATCATTTCTTTTTCAAAATTGTACGTAAAATCCATTATTAAAGTCCAGACTCCAGTACTCAAGGAATCAGAGTTAAATAGATTTCCCATTGCTTTCAAATGAAATCCATTATTATCTGCATAGGAATTGACTATTTGTGTATCTCCTTTAACAGCGCCTTTGAAATATGGTTGTGGGTACCATATTGTTGACTCTCTGTTTGTTTCATTGCCAGGATCCGGCATAATTTTTAAAATTCCATCATTATTAGTCAAGCTCATTATATGTTTTGAGTTGTATAAAAGATTTAATTCTACTATATCATTTACTTCAGAGGCAATGACTTTATATCTTGACTCATTTGTCAAATCATCATCATCTGCGCTCCCTGGCTCACATCCATTTAAAAATATTAATAAAATAATATAGTAGAATAGATATATTTTTTTTGGGTTTATTAATAAATCAATCATAATCTTTCCATTTCATAATCAATTGTTAATAATTAAAGAATTGTTTAATGCAAAATTTATACAATATATAAATCAGATATTGTTTTTTTATAAAATTTAAATTGAAATTATTTGATTTATATAACTAAATCTGTAAATTATTATGATCATTTTATTTTTAAATTGACGTTGTATATTTTTACCTTCCAAAATTTGGTATAGAAGATAAATATAAATGAATGATTATCTAGTTATAAATGCCTAAATTTTAAGAGTTTACATAATTTACCTTGATTTTAATGATATTTTAGATATAAAGAAATTTTTTATTCTTAAGATAAATTTGAAAAAATTTTTTTAATATATTTTTGGAGGTTGTCTATGTTTAAAATTATTTACCGGGAAGAAATGGCTTGTGGAACAGTGATTTTGAATGAAATCGAAGCTCCATTAATCGCAAAAAAAGCCAGACCAGGGCAATTTGTTATTTTAAAAGCCAATGAAACCGGAGAACGTATCCCCTTAACAATGGCTGATACCAATACTGAAAAGGGCACAATAACAGTTATCTACATGGTTGTTGGCAAATCTACTGCTATTTTTAAAACACTAAAGGTTGGTGATTCTTATCAGGATGTTATTGGGCCGTTAGGAAAACCGACTCATATTGAAAAATTAGGTGATGTAATATGTGTTGGCGGTGGTACTGGTATTGCAGTTTTACATCCTATTACAAGAGGTTTAAAGCAGATAGGGAATAATGTAATTTCAATTATTGGCGCTAGAAATAAAGATCTGTTAATCTTGGAAGATAAAATGAAAGCTGCATCTAATGAGATTCATATATGCACCGACGATGGTTCATATGGACATAAGGGCTTTGTAACAGATATATTGAAAAAGATTCTAAATGAAAAGAAAGATAAAATTAAACTTGTTGTTGGGATAGGACCAGTTCCTATGATGAAATTTGTTTCTCAGGTTACAAAAGAATTTGATGTGAAAACTATTGTAAGCCTTAATCCAATTATGATTGATGGTACAGGTATGTGTGGAGGCTGCAGGGTGAGTGTTGGAGGTAAGAATAAATTTGCTTGTGTAGATGGACCAGAATTTGATGGACATGAAGTAGATTTTGATGAGCTTGCTTTGCGTTTACAAGCATATATGGAAGATGAAAAAAAATGTTATGATAATTATTGTAAATTACAAGATTAGTGGAGGAAATTATGGCAAAAAATGAAAAAATATCCCGCCAGCCTATGCCAGAGCAAGATCCTTTAGTTAGAAGAAATAATTTCAATGAAGTACCTGAAGGATACACTGCTGAAATGGCTGTACAAGAAGCAAAAAGATGTATGCAATGTAAAAAACCTGCCTGTGTAGAAGGATGTCCTGTTGGTGTTGACATTCCAGATTTTATAAAATACGTTAGCAAAGGTGATTTTACAAAAGCTATAAGTATACTATGGGAAAAAAATAGTTTACCTGCTGTTTGTGGGCGTGTATGCCCTCAGGAAAACCAGTGCGAAGGAAAATGTATTTTAGCAAAAAAAGGTGAAGCAGTTGCTATAGGTAATTTAGAACGTTTTGTTGCAGACTATGAACGTGAAAAACATTTAGCAGCAAGGCCTAAAAAAGCGGAACCAACAGGAAAAAAGGTTGCTGTTGTTGGCTCAGGACCGGCAGGTTTAACTGTTGCAGGAGATCTTGTACTCAAAGGTCATGAAGTAACAATATATGAAGCCTTTCATAAGCCTGGAGGAGTGCTTGTTTATGGAATTCCTGAGTTTAGATTACCAAAGGAAATTGTTTTTTCAGAAGTTGCTGGTTTAGAAGAAATGGGCGCAAAAGTCTCATTAAATACAGTTGTTGGAAGAATAGTAACTATTGATGAGCTTTTTGAACAGGGATTTGAAGCAGTTTTCATAGCTGTTGGTGCTGGATTGCCTACATTTTTAAATATTTCTGGAGAAAATTTAATCGGTATATTATCAGCAAATGAATATCTGACAAGAGCGAACCTGATGAAAGCTTATTTATTTCCTGAATATGACACACCAATAATACAAGGCAATAAAGTAATCACCATAGGAGCTGGAAATGTGGCTATGGATGCAGCTAGAACTGCATTACGTCTTGGAGCAGAAAAATCAACAATTGTTTATCGAAGATCCAGAGAAGAAGTACCTGCAAGAAATGCAGAAATTCACCATGCAGAACAAGAAGGTGTTGAATTTCATTTTTTGACCGCACCAACAAAATTTATTGGCAATGATAAAGGTCGTGTTATTGGCATGGAAGGTTTAAAAATGGAGCTGGGTGAACCAGATTCTTCTGGTAGAAGACGACCTGTTCCAATAAAAAATTCAGAATTTGAGTTAGAATGCGATCTTGCAATTATTGCAGTAGGAGCTGGTGCTAATCCACTTTTAACTCAATCAACACAAGGCCTTGATTTAAATAAATGGGGCTATATAATCGCTGATCCTGAAACTGGAAAAACTACCAAAAAAGGTGTATGGGCAGGCGGAGATATTGTAACTGGATCAGCCACTGTAATTCTAGCTATGGGGGCTGGCAGACAGGCAGCAGATTCTATTCATAAATACCTTACCTGGGGTTGGTAAATATATATGTTTCTCATTCTAATAGATTTTGTGGTGAGTCAGGAATGCTCGAAAGATAACATGTTCATTTTTTTTGATCAAAAAAAAAATAAGATCGTAGAGACGTAGCATGCTACGTCTCTGCATTACAATAACCGCAATACGTATATTTTTGAAATGAGGAATTTATTTTTCAAGCATTCCTTAGTAATTCTAAGACGGCATAAAAATCACAAAACTTTCAGACGTATGCGCTTTTTTTCCCTATTGTATATAAATTCACTTGCTAACGCACAAGGCTCTGATTAGTCAAAATATATGAATGTTAACAAAGGCTCGAGCATTAGCAATTGGTATGTGATCTATATGTCAAGGTATACTTGCCGAAAGGACATATGGGGACGTGCAAGCTAAAAAGTCATTATTGACATTTACTAATATCCTGTATCCTTTGTTTTCTATATGTTTAAGGATAATCCTTAATTTCAATAAAGGACCTTTTAGATTGCACGTCCCCATATGTGACTCAATCTAACTAATCCCCCCAATTAACCCAAGCATAATGGTTTACAATCATTGACAAACTAATATTCTTTTCTTCATCTGCATATTAAAGGCATTTTATGACTTTTTAGAAATAGGAATTATAAAAGTACTTGAAAATCAAAATGTTTTAATTAGCATTTAATATGGTCAAATTTTCGCAAAAAAAATTCTTTAACAAATATGATGGTCTCGTAGAAAGTCAAATTTTCAAAAATCTGAATTAATAATTTCAAATTGTTACACAGATAAAAATCTCATTTTTTGACATTTTACGAGACCATCAAATATGATATTATAATTTTTCATGAACATATTCATCTTCTAAGTGAAAGGAATACATAATGATATTCAAAAAGATTTTTTTAGCTTTATTAAATATTTTGATAAAATCTTTAGCTATATATTTGTTAATACTATTCATACTTCCATCAACAACAGTTTTTAGCATCAATAAAAATAATAAATTCTATAATTGTCAAAGAATACCTATGCCTCGATATTGCCCACCAAAAAGAAAAACTCACAGTGCAAGGATAGAAAGCGGAATGCGTGGTGATAATGTAATGTTACCTGTTTGTACTGTATTAGCACCTGAAGATTTCGGATTTACTTGCAGCCCAAGTCCTGTACTTTATTGGTATATTTCTAAACCTTGGGATAAACAAATTATATTTACAATAAATTTCATAGAAGCTATGGAAACAATACTTGAAAAAAAAATTATTATTAAAAAACCTGGTATTCAAAAAATAGACATATCACAATACAAGGTTACTCTTGAACAAAATAAGCAATACGAATGGAATATTGCTCTCATTTGTGATCATAATCAACCTTCAAGAGATATAATTACAGGCGGGGTTATAATACGAAAAAATTGTTCAAAAAGGCTTTTAGAACGTCTTGAAAAAGAAGACAAAATGAAGCATTATATATTTGCAGAAGAAGGTTTTTGGTATGAAGCAGTTCATAATATTTCTAAATTGATTGAATCTTTTCCAAATAATTCTTCTTATAGAAGTCAACGAGCAAGCCTTCTTGATCAGGTTAATCTTCCAAAGGTTGCTGATTATGACAGGAAATTTTTAAATGAATAAAATAGTCAGTTTTTATTCAAAGATAAGTGCTTTTCTAAATAAAATTATCAATACCAAAATCATTACATGGAATAAAAGTAGATTAATACAGATTTAGTCATAAAGATTTTGGACTACGTTCCCAGATAAAAATTCGTCCTCAACGTACTATTGTACGCCTGCGGATAATTTTGATCTGGCGCCTTGCCAAAATCTTTATGACTAAATCTGTATTTATAACTATTATAAATTTTCTAAAAAATTTTGGAAAATATGCTTTTATTATATCAATTATTATTGCCGGTATTTACATTTGATGGCGAATATAATAATACATATCCCAGCGTGATTAAAATCATAACTGCTTTAGACGAAAATGGTGCTGGAAACTCTGGCAAACTTCGTATAGAAGCTAAAAATATTTTTTTTATAAACATCCTGTTTATTGGGCACCATTTTTATTAATTGGAAACTGGGGATAGTCAAATATTTAACATTATTAAATTGTTTCGGAATAGTTAAAATATTGATTTTATAAAATTTATAAATATTTTGTTGAGTTTATGTTAGATATATCAAATATAGAATAATCCCTTCTATCTCTTAATTCAACAAAATTGACTCTATTTAAAGAGGAACCAAATTTTTTACCATTAACAATGCCTCTTCTCTGCTAGATATAATTTTATCATCTCTTGCTTCTCTTATTTTATTTAGAATTATTCCAAATTCAGGTCCTGGTTTAAGATTCATTTTTATTAAATCATTGCCTGTTATGAGGTCTTTTTGATTAATTTTTTCTTTTATAGTATTAAAATATTCAGTTAAAATATTAGTTGCCCATTTTATAAATTTTTCTTTTTCATCTTTACATGACATAGGACCCGAAGTTGCTTTTTTGTCAGCAATGCCCAATATTAATAAAGAAATAATTCGATCTTTATATTTTCTTATCCATTTCATTAATGTTGATTTTCTAACCTTTTTTTGAGAAAGCTCTAATGTATGAAGATGCTCAGATACTAAAATGCATAAATAATCAAAATCACTATTGGAAAGTCTAAGCCTTATTGCTAAATTTTCGATTATTCTTTTGCCAACAATTGGATGATTATGAAATGTTATCCTTCCTGTATCTTCTATCATATTAAAAGTTTTGGGTTTGCCTATATCATGAAATATAGCTGCGAGCTTAAGTATTTGAATCTTATTTTCTTTTTTTAAGTATTCAGTTATTTGTGTTTTAACAAGAGGAAAATAACCATTAATATTATTTAATATTTCTTCTAAAAATTTATAAGTTTCTAAACAATGATTCCAGACATTTTTATCATGAAACCAGTTTTGTGAGCATTGCTTCATATCAATTATTTCTGGAAATATGATTTCCAAAATTTTTAATTGATCCATTTTTTTTATATAAAAATAGCTGTTATTATTAGATAAAATAATTTTTAATTCATACAAAATTCGTTCAGCTGAAACATTTTTAAGAAGATTAAGATTTTCTATTAAATTTTTTTCAGTATTTAATTCTATTTTATATCCAAGCTGAGATTGAAATCGAATTGCTCTTAGTATTCTTAATGGATCAGATTTAAAAGATTCATTTGAGACATTTTTTATTAGTTTATTTTTTATATCATTAACACCTGAAAAATTATCTACAAGCTCAAATGTATAATCTTTATTAATTTTAAGTGCCATAGCATTTATTGTGAAATCTCTATTCTGCAAATCGCAGGTAATGCTATTATTTTTAATCTCAGTAATATCAATATAATCTAATGGATTTTTGCGGTTAACAATTCTGAAACAATCATTAATTTTGTTATCCAGATATACAAGAGCAGCACCACTTTTATGTGCAATAATTTGAGCGGTTTTTTTTGCATTAAAACAAATAAGATCAATATCATTTTGAGATCTATTAATAATTAAATCACGAACAGTTCCGCCAACAAGATAAAGTTGAGATACATTATCAATAATATCAGACAACCAGTATTTTAATTTGTTTAATAAATTTTCATTAATAATAATATTCATAATCTACTAATTATTTTAATATTTCTTGCCTCAATACCTTCATTTCGGAATGATTTATAAAGGTCAAATTCAAAAAAAATATTTCTGTCAGGAAGTTCTTCAATACTGTAATTTGAGTGAGGTTCAAGATGTGAAGCATGGAAATATGCTGTTTTATAAGGTGATTCAGAATGTCTTGTATCAGTTACCCAAAGATGAGATCTGCTGTCTCTTAGATATCTCATAAATCCAAATCCTCTGTCGTGTTTATATTCATAACAGCATCCTCTGAGCCTTGAATTAATATCTCCCCACTCATAAGGTGAATTTTTAACAGGTAATAGATTTGGAATCAAATAGCCGGACATAAAAACATCGACTTCTCTTCTAAGATCAGCAGACACATTATCAAAAGCAACAACTTCAACTCGAAGCCCTTTATTTTGTAAAGCTCTGACTACTTGAAGAAAATCCCCATCACCAGTTATTAATAAAACTCTATTTAAATTTTCAGACTGCAATAATGAATCAACAGCCATATCAAGATCTGAATTTGCCTTTACATATGCTTTACCATCTTCATCAATATATCTTTTAACATTTTTTTGAATTACCTTATATCCTAAATCTCTTAATGTATCATAAAAATTATTTGTTCTTTCTCTATAATGTGGATCATCTTTGGATCGTTCAACATCAAAAGCAACATAAGCATTTAGTCTGACAGCTTCAGCATTATCATGACATGCAAATTCACGAAGTACATCATAACGCATTCCATATCCACCATTCATTGCAATATTGGCAACATCTACGTAAATTCCAACTCTTGAAACATGCATAGTATTTTCCTATCTTTAAATTGTTTAATAAACTCCAGTATATTTGTTCAAAATTTTATTATAGGTTTGATCTTCTTTTAAAGATTTTAAAGCTTTTTCAAATTCTTTAGCAATTATATTATAATTTTTTTTCTTTGCAAAAGCTAAATACATGTCAAATTTTGAATATATAAAAGGAATGAAATCTATTTTTCTAATCTTATTTTTCTTTAATTGAAATAAACCAACTATTTTATCACAAATAAAAAGATCAACAGTGCCTCGGTAAACTTTTTTAAAGCCTGTTATATCTCTTTTTGAATAATTTAATTTAAATAATTTTGAATTCATAAATTCATTTCCATAATCATAGCCTTTAGTTACTCCAATTGTAAGTCCTTTTAAATCACTAAGTTTTCCAGAATATTTATAAACATTCTCTTCTTTTTTAAAAAAAACATTTTCACTTTTATTTAAAACTTCATCAGGAAATATTAAAAAATTTTCTCTTTGCTTTGTCTTTCTTAGTGAAAAGATTGCATCAGCTTTATTGTTTTTAATCATTTCAAGGCATGTTTTCCATTGAAAAGACATAATAATAATTTTTTTATTCATTCTTTTAAATGCCTGTGTAACAATTTCTACATCAGTTCCAACATTTTCTTCATTTTCAATAAATTCAAATGGGGGCCATGGGGATGTTACTGCTAAAAAAATTTTTTCATCAGCAAAAGAATGTAAGCCATGTAAAATAAAAAGTAAAATAATTATAATTTTTTTCATTTATTCACCTCTAATATTTTCTAATTTTATTTTTGTTATTTTGACACTAATAAACAATGTAGCAGACATTATTAGAAAAACAAAAGTTACTTTTTATCTTTAAGAAGATGATTAGCAATTACTACTTTTTGTATTTCAGATGTTCCTTCATAAATAGTAAAAACTCTTGCATCTCTAAAAAAACGTTCAACAGGATAATCACAAGTATAACCATATCCGCCATGTATTTGAATTGCTGATGCAGTAATTTTATTTACCATTTCAGATGCAAAAAGTTTTGCCATAGAAGCTTGCATAGTGTATTTTTCGCCTCTATCTTTTAGTGATGCTGCAGATAACATTAATTGTTTTGCTGCTTCAATTTGAGTAGCCATTTCTGCAAGAACAAATCGTGTGTTTTGAAATTTTGAAACTGGTCTTCCAAATTGTTTTCTTTGTTTTGAATATTTAATTGAAGCATCAAGACATGCATTAGCTACACCAATGGATTGAGCTGCAATTCCTATTCTGCCACTATCTAAAGCTTTCATTGCTATTTTAAACCCCTGACCTTCCTGTCCTAACATATTTTCTTCAGGAACTGTGCAATCTTGAAACATTAAATCTACAGTATCAGAAGCCCTGAGTCCCAATTTATCTTCTAATCTGCCAACAATCATACCTTTAGTATTTTTCGGAACTATAAAAGCACTGATACCATTATGGCCTGCCTGCTCGCATGTTTTTGCTGTTACAATAACAATACCTGCATTTTTTCCAGATGTTATAAACCTTTTAGTGCCATTTATAATATAATTATTTCCTGAACGAATGGCTGTTGTCTGTTGATCAAGAGGGTCAGAACCTGCATGAGGTTCAGTTAAAGCAAAAGCTCCAATTTTTTCACCAGTTGCAAGTTTTGTTAAAAAGAGATTTTTTTGATCAAGATTTCCAAAATTTTTAATTGATTCACATACTATTGAATTATGAACTGACATTATAACAGCAGTTGATGCACAAGCAAATGCAATTTCCATGAGAGCCAGGGCATAACTTATATTATCTGCACCTGCTCCATTAAACTTAGGAGATACTGTCATTCCTAATAATCCCAATTCACCCATTTTTTTTAAATTTGCTTTTGGAAATTCTTTTGTTTTATCTCTTTGCATCGCAGTTTCCATAACAGACTTTTTTGCAAATTCTCTTACTACTGTCTGAATCATTCTTTGTTCATCAGTTATTTGAAAATTCATTTAATAATCCTTCAATTTATGGAGTATAAATAACTACCAGCAGTTCTGCAGGTTCATTGCCAATATTTCGTAAATTATGCTTTATTCCTGAATTGAAATGAAGGCTGTCTCCCTTTTGTAATGTATTTACATGATTTCCAACTGTAACTTCAATTTTACCTGAAAGAACATAATTAAATTCTTCACCTTCATGTAAATAACCAACACCTGAATGATCTTTATTAGCATCTATAGTAACTTTAAAAGCTTTAAGATGTTTATTTTCAGCACCAGGAGTTAAACCAGTATATGAATAATTTTGAGTTCTTTTTTGATAAGCTTCTGATAAACTGCCAGATTCTTTTTCAGGTTTTTTTAAAAAATAGCCTGATTCAATACCAAGAGCTCTTGATAACTGAATCAGCATTCCAACAGAAGGTGTTTCAGAATTGTTTTCTATACTTGTTAATTGATTAATACTAAAACCTGTTTCATTAGCAAGATGATCAAGACTTATTTTTTTATTTTGTCTTATTGATTTAATTTTATCACCAAAAGAAATTTCATTAATATTTTGGTTTGAAACAGGTTCTGAAACTAATATATCTGAGGATTCTAATCTGGATGAATTATTTTCTGCCATAGATTAAACTTTCTTAATAAAAATTTTTTTTTATTTATTATATATTATAATTCAATTTTTTACAAAACTACCAGAAATAAAAATAAATAAATAAATAAAAAGATAACATTATAAGATGACTGGAAAAAATAAAATTGAATTATGATTATGTGTCTGATGTGTCTGAGTGTCTGAAATAAAATATTAATTTTTTAGAACACACCGCCCTTCGGGCAAAAAACATTAATTGTTTTTAAATAAATAATAACTTAATATATTTCAAATAGATAAATTCCGCCTAAAGGCGGAACTACGAACTATTTAATTCATTTTTAGAATTTTAAGTACGTAGTTCCGCCTTTAGGCGGAATTAGAATTAACAATTAATATATTCAAATCAACTATTTATAAAATAATTTTGTTTTTCCGATACATTTTAGGTGATTTCCGAAAAAGAATTTACCAAAGTCTTAATTCCCCCCTTGAGGGGGGTTAGGGGGGTGTTCGTATTAATGGTACAAACTCAAAAACACCCCCCCTAACCCCCAATACTGTTGAA
>Ga0272440_1003304_pt1 | contig 12121 bp, 2 predicted proteins | sample SSMMMBAug17_FD_192440 | JGI IMG/M metagenome (GOLD analysis project Ga0272440, IMG submission 192440) | Marine sediment archaeal communities from Little Sippewissett salt marsh, Falmouth, MA, United States - SSM-MMB-Aug17 | ecosystem: Environmental > Aquatic > Marine > Wetlands > Sediment ... | reverse complement strand
GGCGAATTGGGGAGATTACAAACATCATCACTTAAATAAGGCAACACAAAGCTGATTGAACTGACTGTTTCAGTGCCATGCACAAAGGTTGAGGCCTGAATGCGATTGGTAATCCAGGAGGCACTGGCCTTGAGATAAACGAGGTTAAAATTGGCCACACCATTTTCATCGGTGATCACTGTGGATGGCAGATTCCCCGCAGCAGAGTTGGGTGGGGTGAGTTCGCCATCGTTGTTGGTGTCTTCGCCCGGGTCCATGAAGAGGTTTTCGTTGATATCCTCGTTGGGGAAACTGCTGGTTTGCACTGGCAAACAGGCTGGATTGAGTGTATAGGGTTTGCCCAGATAGTCATAAACCACGTTGGCTTTCCAGTAACCGGTGTGGTATTTGCCCGGCCATGTGTTGAGTGAAACCATTGCGCCAGCAATGCGATTTCCATTGGCATCAGCAACCAGCACAGACATAGGCAATGCATAGGCGGATGTCCCAACAGTTTCAATATCCTGGCTGGTACCGCGTCCGATTGCCACTGAACCGGCCACGCCGCCGATCACAATACTAATCTGTTCCTTGATATTTGACAGGTTCAGCAATGAGGCCTCAATGGTGACGCCATTGGCTGTGGAACCCAGAGAACCTGAGGTAAATCGGGTTTGGGCAACACCACTGTTGTCTGTGTAAACGATGACTGGCGAAATAAACTCTCCGCCGCCAGTGGGGTTGACAATGGAGAAAATCACCGGTGCATTCCCCACCACCTGATTATTTGTGGTGTAATCTGTGGTTACTGTGGCTTTCAGGGTGATGGAATTTTGTGTGCCACCAGTGCCAATGGGTACAGAGCTTGAACTGGATTGAAGCAATATTTTACTGGCTTTTTCAATGGGTTGATATACTGCAATCTTGATGGAATCTGAGGTCTGGTAAACCCCCTGATTATACACCTGAACTGTTGCCATGCCAGCTTTATCTGAAACAAAGACTGCCTGGGCCAAACCATTGGTATTGGTGGATTTTTGGATGACTGCATCATTATTTTCAAATTGACCACTGGTGGTAGAATAGACCACTGTATAGTTTCCAGGCGGGCCTCCGCGCACTGTTATGGGCATCGGTTCGCCAACGACCAGACTGAATGGTTCCATCATGGGGGATATAATCCCAAATGCATAACCCGGCGCGCTGACAATAAATGATTTACCGGCTGTTGCGCCCAATGCAGTTGCTGTCACTTCCACTGTGCCTGGATTTTTTCCTTTAATTAAGACATTGGCCTTGCCGGTGACATCGGACCAGAGTTTAAAGCCATCGGCAGTGGGAATGCCAACGCCTGATGGATCGGACATTTCGATATCACCAGTGCCTGTCCAGCGCAATGTGATTGGGGTATTGAAAACACCCTGACCGCCGGCATCGTTGACATTGATCATCAATATGGCATTAATAGCCGTGTATGAGCTATCGCCGGAGTTTTCGGCAGATAGGGTAATACTGGAATTGTCGGCATCCAGTTGAATGGTTGAGCCAGTAATCACAATAGGTATTTGGACGGGTGTTAATCCGCCGGTTTCTGCGGTGATTGTGACTGTTCGATTGGTTTTATCGTGAGCGCCGGAGCTGAATGAGGTTTCCGCCTGACCATTTTCATCAGTCTTGACCGAACTGGCTGTTAACTGGCCATCGGTGGCCCGGAAAACCACATTGATATCTTTTAATACTGCGTTGTATTTATCCAAAACAATGGCCTTGATTTGTGCCTGCTCCTGATTGTCTGACTTGACTGATATTTGAGAGGTAGACAAGGAAATCTTTGCTGGGATAGCATCACCCGGCAGCTTTTCAAATACGACTGTCTGTTGTTGGGTATAGCCGCTGTATTCTGCAATCACAGTGGCGATGCCATGTTGTTTGGAGCTGACCAGAATGGCGGTGGCTTTTCCAAATTCATTGGTCATTGCACTGGCCTGGACTGTACCCAGATTGCTGGAGAATCTGACCTCACCATTGATAACCGGATTGTTATTGCCATCTTTTAAGACCGCAGATACTTCTGATTGAGATTTGCCATCTGCCGGAATGTTGGGCGGTGTGGCATCCATCTCAATATATGCAGGAATTAGTTCTATTGTAACTGTTTTTGATACATCGCCATTGGATGATGATGCTGTCAGGACTACCTGTGTGGCATCCTGGGTATTGGAAGCGGCGGTATAAATAATACTGGCACGTCCGGCTGATGTTGAAGCAGACGTATTTGAAATGGTGCCATGTCCCCGGGTAATTGCAAAACGAATCATTTCGCCATCCACAACCGGATAACCTTCCTCATCGGTCACAATGGCCTCGATTGTACTCTTGCTGCGGCCATCGCGAATTAATGTGTTGGGTGTGGCGGATAAGTATATTTTTTCAACCTGACCCGCAAGGGTGCCATCCGCCGGTGGGGCGTAGGGCGATGATGGCAGATAACACACATCTTTTACTGCCACAGGCAAGTTAAATTCCACTGATGACAATGTTTCTGTGCCATGAACAGTGGTGCTGGCGGAAATTTCGGTTCGCACCCAAACGCCATTCATTTTCAGGTAAATCAATTCAAAATTGGCCACACCAGAGACATCGGTGGTGACTGTTGATGGCAAATTGCCTGCTGATGAATTGGGTGGCGTTAATTGGGTATCGTGGTTCGCGTCTTCGCCTTCATCCATCAGCAAATTTTTGTTGATATCTTCATTGGCAAAGGTTCCGGTGATATATGCCCGACAAGGTGGATCCAGGGTTTGGAGTTTGCCTTCATTATCAAAAACAACATTTTCGCCCCATGCACCGGTTCGGTATTTTGTTGGCCATGTGCTCAATGTAACAATGGCGCCGGGGACACTGTTGCCATTGGCATCGGAAACCAGAATGGACATGGGAAGGGAATAAGTGGTGGAATTTAAATCACTGACTTCTGTGCCAATGCCAATGGAAATAGATCCCACAGATCCGCCAATGACTATTTTAATCAGATCTGAAATGCTGGTTTGGCCCACAATGGCTGCCCGAATATTGACACCATCACTGCCAGAGCTTAAAGAACCTGAGGTTAACAAGGTTTCTGCCACACCGGTGGCATCAGTGAAAGCAATCACTGGAGAAATGGACTCACCCCCCCCTGTGGGATTAAGTATTGTAAACACGACCGGTGCATTGCCTACTACCTGATTGTTGGTTGTCAAGACCTTGGCTTTTAAGGTGACTGAATTCATTGTGCCGCCAGAGCTTAAGGGCAAGATTTGCGCGCTGGAATTTAGTATTAATTTCCCAGCTTTTTCAGAGGGTTGTGTGACCGCCACTTTTAAGGAATCGGATATGCGATCCCGATATTTATCATAGACCTGAATGGTGGTCAGTCCGGCCATTGGAGCCTGATAGGTGGTTTCCACAATATCCTGTCCCTGGGGAACCGCTTTTTCGTAAACATTTTCATTATTCTCAAAAACACCAATGGATGCTGAAAATACAACTGTTGTAACACCCGCCGGTCCGGCTTTCACTTGGATACTCAGGGGAGCATCCACACTCAGTTGATAGGGAGATGAATCTGGTGAAACAATGGAGAAGGCATCACCCGGCGCACTCACTTTGTAGATTTGCTCGGCTGTTGCATTGAGTGCAGTTATTTTGAGATGGACAACATCTTGCTGTTTGAGACCTTCCACCTTGCAGGTATATTGGCCAGTGACATCTGAATTCCGCGTATCTGATGGTTGAAGTTCACCATTGGTATCGGAAACTTTCAGGGCAGTTTCATCCCATTCAAAGGTAATCGGCGCGTTGTAAACCGGAGTGCCGCCGGCATCTCTGACACTGACATTCAGTATGCTGAATATGGGATCATCTCCGGATGGCACTGTAATATTGGTATTGTCTGTTTCCAGGCTGACTGTGGACCCGCTGATCCGCACCGGAATCTGTATTGGCGGCAATCCACTGATGGTGGCTGTAATCACGACTGTATGATTGTTGCGATCCACTGTGCCCGATGAAAACAAGGCGTTGACTTTACCATCCGCATCAGTGATATTTGACTCAATTTTTAATTGCCCGCCGGTGGCCTCAAATGTGACCCGGATACCGGGCAAGACAAAGTTTTTTTCATCCAGCACAATGACTTCAATTTCGGCAATTTCAGAATTATCAGACTTCACTGATGTTTTTGAGGTAGAAATGGACATTTTCGCTGGCAGTATTTTTGAAATGGACACCCAGGCTGTATCCGAAATCTGTTCATTTTCCGATAATGCGATGATTGTCACCAAGCCGCTTGTGCTATCTGCAGAAAGCACAACAGTGGCCAGACCATCGACAGTAGAGCCACCCGGTACAGAAAGACTTCCACCGCCGGTTTTGATAAATTTGATACTTTCGCCATTGGACACCAGATTGCCATGAATATCAGTGACTGTCGCAATAATTGTGCTTTGGCTCTGGCTATCTGCATTGATTATTTCCGGTGTTGCTGCCAATTGAATATGGGCGATGGGACCCGGGATAATGGTCAATTCTTTTTGGGCAGTCACCGCAGAATTATCCACCAAAACATCAATCGTTGTTTTTCCCAGAATATTGGTCGGCGCTTGAAGTATAGTCGATGCCACGCCCCCCTCAGCTTTGACCATGATCGCATTTTGAACGCCGGGTTTGCTTGAGTCGATATCGCCGATGGTACTTTTGAAAATTACGTATGCATCACTGGCAATAAGCTGGCCGCCGGCATCTCTGAGATAGGTTGTAATATGACAACTTTCACCAGCCATAATGACTGCATCGCTGCTGGAAAGATTCACAGTACTGATGGGCGCTTGTCTTTGATTCACAAGTACATTGGCGCAGACATCGGGTTCATTCAAGGAACAGACCTGGATGGTAATCTGGCCAATTTCTGATGATGCGGTATAGATAATACTGACATTGCCATCCTGGGTCGAAACCAGACCATTTGCCGGTACAATTTTGGTTTTTGTACCAATGACAGTAAACTGAATTAATTGGCCATCAGAAACTGGATTGCCGCGTTCATCAAGCACCATGGCAGAGATTTCTGAAGCGGCTTTGTTGTCAGCATCGAGCAATGAGGGGTCTGCCTTAATTTGAGCAATTTCATAAACCGAGCCCGGGGCAACAGTGATAATGGTTTCTGCCATAATATCGCCTGCCTGAACTTCCAGTTTTCCCTCACCAGTCAACCGGTTGATGGGTGAAAATGGCACAGATGCCTTTCCATTGGAATCGGTGTTTTTGTAAACAATGGTTTCAACAACGTCCTGGCTGTTGCCAATATTCCCACCGGTTGCCTTAAAAGTTACCGGAATGCCGGCCATAGGGTTGTCTTTGGAGTCTCTGACTGTGGCGGTAATCCAGGCAGATTCACTGGCGGTGATAGTGGTTCGTTCATTGACAATATTGATGGATCTCACATAGGGCTTGAGTAATATTTGCGCGGTTTCAACGATATTGTTTGTGCTGGTAGCAGTGATTGTGTCATAGGTTTCCGAGAGAATAGAACCCGGGGCGATATATTGAAAATTCACCAGAGAATCCTCGGTTTGCTGCACAAATGAATCCAGATTCCCAAGTTTAACATCCACGCGAACAGTCTCGCCATCGGCAACCGGATTGTCTGTTTTATCCAGCACATTAATTCGGATGCCTGAGCCGCTTTCACCATCGGCATTTAATGTATTTTTTTCTGGAACGATGATAATGCGTTTCGGTGGTCCGGGAATAAATTCAATGGGCCCGACCACACTGTTTACCCCATTGGATGCCATTGCAGTGACTGTGGCTTTGCCCAGTTTTTTGGATGAAAACAATCGCGCCTGAACAATGCCAGTGGAATTGGCAATATCAACACTTTGATAACATGTTTCCTCGGAAATTGAGGATGTAAAAACATGGGCAATACACCCACCGGTTGTTGAAAAGGTAATAATTTGCGAATCCACAATTTTGTGTTGATTATGATCCAAAAGGTTTGCAGTTAAAACCGCATTACTGGTGCCATCAGCAATAATACTTTCTGAGGTGACTTTGAGTGTCATACTTTCCAGGCGGAGGATGGCTTCACTGTTGTGGTATGGGGAATTATCCAAAAAGCAGGCATCGGAGACAACATAGGGAAGTACAAAATCAAGCACCTCTGTTGTGGCAGAACCATGCACAATGGTGCTGGCCTCAAGTCGATTAACAATCCAGACCGCATTGCTTTTGAGGTAAACCAGATCAAAATTGGCCACGCCATTTTCATCGGTGATTACCACTGATGGCACATTTCCGGCAGCAGAGCTGGGCGGTGTTAATTGTTTGTCGCCATTAAAATCCTCTGTTTCACTGTCCAAAATCAGGTTTTTATTGGTATCTTCATTGGCAAAAGATCCGGTAATAATGGGCTCACAGTCTGGAAATTCCTGCCAATAGCCGGTGCGATAGCGGATAGGCCACAGACTCAACGAAATTTCTTTATTGGCCATACGATTACCATTGGAATCGCTAACAATAATTGACATGGGTGTGGCATAGGTTGTGGGGTTCAGAGCTGATGATTCTGTACCCGTGCCAATGCTCATGGATGATGTTGACCCGCCAATCTTGATAAAAATGTCTCGTTGAGGCACATTGCCATCCTGAACATGGGCAATAATTCTGACACCCTGAGCATCAGAACTGAGTGTACCGGAGGTAAATATGGCTTTTGCTCTGCCTGAGCTGTCTGTTTGCACACTGACTGGATCAATAAACTCCCCGCCGCCGGTGGGGCGCTCAATTGAAAAAACAACAGTTGCATTGCCAACAACCTGACTGCCGGAAGCTTCACTGGTTTTGACTGTGGCAATAATTTCTGCGCTTTCCTTGATTGCATCTGTGCTGAGGCCAATAACTTTGGGATCGGCCTGAAGTGTCAATTGAGCGGCTTTTTCCGGGGGTTGGGCAATGGCGACTTTTAAGGAATCGGATATGGAAGGATTATTGAGATCGTACACCTGAATGGATGCCAGTCCGGCAACCGATGCCTGAAATGTTGTGGATCCCAGACTGGATGCATTGGTTTGAACATCTTGAATTTTTAGACCATTGCCAAAAACTCCCAACGATGTTGTAAAAACCAGACTAGCATTGGTGCTGGCAGACACTGTCAGGTTGATAGGATTATCACCAACCATGTAGGTGATTTTTTCTGCTGATGGCTCAATAATGCTGACTGTGGAGCCTGAATCTTCCAGTTGAAATTGTTGCACAGCTGTATATCCCAGGGCACCGATCGACAGGTTAATCACCACCGATCCTTCTTGAGAGCCTTCAATGCCTGAAACAGTGAAATCAACTTCTCCCAAGGTATTGGTTTTGATTGTTTGTTGGGTCAGTTCGGTTTCCAAAAATGAATGCCCGCCCATAGTCAGTTGCAAGGATCCTTTATTGACAGCAGATTTCTGGATTGAAAAACTAAGGGGCACATCAAATACAGGCACATTGCCGGCATCGGTGGCAATGGCTTTGAGAGTTGCAGTGACATTGCCATCTTTGGTAATCACTTTATTGTCACAGGAAAGGCGAATACTGGATCCCACAATTTGAATAGGAATATCACGTTTCAAGGGCGGTGTTACCCCCTCTACAATGGCTGACACAATAATTTCACGATTGGTTTTGTTATCAGTGCCGGACAATAATTGGGTACTGGCTTTTCCTTCCGCATTGGTGACATCCTGACCACTGAGCAGTTGCCCTCCAGATGCACGAAAGGTAACAGCTATGTTGGGCACCACAGAATGACTTTCATCAGTTACAATGGCGTTGATTTCTGCTTTATCTTTATTATCTGATTTTACAGTGACCTGAGATGTTGATAGCGACATGTATTTCGGCAGCGTCGCTGTTTGATAGATATTGATTGCCTGAGTCACTCTGTTTTCAGATCGTGCAGTAATATGAATGGTTTCTGTGCCAATGGTGGAATGATAGGTAAAAGTCGCAACGCCATCCAGGGTAGAAGCGGTAATATTTACAGCGCCATCTTCGGTAAAGAAAGCAATGGGTTCACCATCGAGTACCATATTACCATTTTTATCCGTCACAATAGCCGAAATAATGCTTTGACTTTTGCCATCTCCATTCAAATTGGGATGAGATGCAGACATCTGAATATTGGCCACCGGACCGGGCACAAACTGAATATCCACTGAATCGGATTTTTCATCAACACTGGCCAAGACTGTTGCCACACCCTGAATATTACTGGGACTTTTTAAAATGGCCTGAGCAATGCCATCCACAGATTTAACATCAATGATTTGCTGGACCCCCTCTCGATTAAACATGATATCATCAATATCGCCTTTTGAGGTGGAGAAGCTGATTTGATAGTCATAGTTGATCAGGCTATTGTTTTTATTAAACAGTCTGGCTGTAATCAGACAGGAGTCGTTGGGCTCAAGGGTCAAGGCATTGGTAGAAACTTCAATTCTTTCCACAGGAGCATTGGCCAGTGAAATGATAATGGTATTGTTGGATAAAATGGTATTGTTTTGAGAGATAGAGCGAGCAGTAATGGTAATTGTGCCGGCCTGTGAGCCTGCCTTATAAATGATTGCAGCCTTGCCGCTTTTGGTTGATGTTGTTCTGGAGGACACACTGCCATAATGGGTCATGGAATGTTCAATATCAAAGAAAATGGTTTCACCATCAATGGAAGGATTTTCATTTTGATCAGTTACCTGAGCGGTCAGTGTAATCTGAGATTCACCATCTGCGGTGAGATTAAATCGATTGTCTGGAAACCAGATATTTTTAACTGGCCCGGGTGCAATGGTGATATGGGTTTCTTCCTGAATGGCTCCGGCAGAAACAGTGATTGTTGCAATCCCCACAGAATTATTGGGACTGGTTAATCGGGCCACCGCCTTTCCTTTATCGGTAAAGGCTGTCACAGAGGTCTGGACGCCATCGTTGTTTTCATCGATATCGCCAATGCTGGTACTGAATGTGACCGGCGTGCCATCTTTAATTGGATTACTATTGGCATCGGAAATAAAAGCAGTAATAACAGCGGAATTGGGATAATCGGATTCAGAAATGGTTTGGATCACCGAATGGGATAAATCCACAGAAATGCTGGCTGGTGCAGCCGATGGCGGATCCACAAATTTCACATTGATGGATGACACATATGTGCTGTATTTGGCAGTAACTATGACATCGTGGACAGTTTCCGAGCTGATTAAAGAGACTGTTGCGCGACCATTTTCATCAGTAACCGCATTCTTGGGAATGGTGCCATCTTTGGTCTCAAAGACCACCTCAACTCCCACAACCGGATTGTTATTATGATTTCGTAACAAGGCAGTAATATTCGATGAACTTTTATTATCCGCATGAATACTCCCCGGATCAGCACTCAAGGCCATACTGGCAATAAAGGCATCCACCGGTTCATTACCGCCGCCATTGGTATCTACTGATAATTCAGAAACTTTTTTGGTGTTGGGATCATATACATAGGCTTTAACCAAGTCTTGTTGATAGACTTTTGCACTGAAATATCCATTCTTATCACTTTCTACCACTTTATCGCCAATAAACACAAATGAATTGGGATTATCGGTATAGCCTTGAACCAGTTTAAATTTGTTTTGTTCGTCCTGATTGAAAAAAATGCCATAAATACCGCCCATGGAAATAGAAACAGTTTGATCACCAGTTGTGCCATCAAGGGGTGCGATTTCTTCCCAAATGTGCTGGTCTGGAACATAATGAAGAATATAATTACTGGTATCGGTCAGATTGTCTGGATTGGGAAGGGTTAAGGTGGCGTTATTACTTAATTTCATTGTGCCAGGTTTGATAGAAATAACCACGCTGGGTGTTTGTCCATCCACAAAAGTAGAATTATGATAATTGGATGCATTGGGCAGTGGAACCGGTAAAATTTGTTCAGCTTCAAAGTGCTCAATGGCAATAGCCGCACTTGTTGTGGGTTTATTGTTGACTGTGACCCCACCCTGGGTAGGAATCATCAATGTGGCTTTTCCTCTGTTTTCGATTAAATTGGAAGAAAATGTTTTTTCTGTTGAAAAAGAGTGTCCTTCTGATGAAACTTTAGAGTCAATCAATAGGCCATCGCTCTGAACGTTTTTATCCTGTTCCGAAATGTTAATACTTTGATAACTCTCTGCAAAATCGGGATGAGAGATAACAACTGTATGTTCTCCCTCAGGCAGCCACATTTGATAGTAGCCATTTTCATCGGTAACGACATTTTGTGTATATTCTGAAAAAGCAGCCACACTGGCATTGGCGATTGGATTGCCGGAGGTATCGTAGGCGCGACCGGTAACAAATCGTTGAGTGGCTGTAAAATTGATTTGAAGAATATCCGAGGGAACTCCGCCAGCCATTGCTTTTACTTTTGCGATACTTGAAGCCGTGCTTTCCTGTGCATATAAAGTGGCAGTCGCCACGCCCTGATCATTGGTGATACTGGGTGGACTAATACTGCCCAAATCTGTAGAAAAAACAACTTCAACATCAGCCATATAATTATTATTGATATCTTTGACCTGCGCTGTAATTTGTGTGGAACTGCCTTCTTTGGCTTCAATGTTTTCATACTGTGAACTGATACTCACTGTCTTGACATTTGGCGTGCCAGTATCTGTATCGGTGGTAGTTCCGGAACTGGTGCCATCAGATGTTGATGAATCAGTTCCACCTGACCCACTGCCCCCAGAACCGCAGGCAATGGGCAGGACACACAGGCAGGCCATTGTAAAAATCATTATAATTGAATTAAAAAATTGCTTTTTCATAATATACTCCTTTGTATGATATGCACTAACGAACATCTAGTTGATGGGCCATCAAGAGTTCATTTTTGGACCAGGTGATTAATGCAGCAGATGTTTCTCGTTCGGTTTTGATAATCAGCAGTCGTCCAGAAGCATATGTTCTTGTTGGATCAACAAACACAGTTCTTCTGGACAATTCATAATCTTTTTCCAGATGTTCATAAATATCAAACATGTTACCAGGACGAATGCCATGGGCATTGCCCTTGTCAATAAAAACAATATCTCCCTGGCCGATCATTCGCAGGGTGCTGTCAGTTGCAATTATGTGGGCCAGAATATCAGGATTTTCTGTTGTAATTGAAATATTTGGATTCATTTCCTCATAAGGCTTTAAACGATCCCCTTTGCGAATGGGAAAGAATGATTTGACAATGGTGCCACGCGCAAACTCTGGACTGACTGCATTAATTTCTATCATGCCTTTAATTTGATACTGATTACCAATGAGTTGATCCTTAAAATAAATGTCTTCAACTTTCTGAAACACAACAAATAAATCTTTTTCAAGAATCACATGGTTGCCATGCGGCTTGATATAGACTACCTGATTCCATGTCATCAGCACCTGTTTGTGATCACTGGAATGGATAGTTCCGACAAATGGGACCGAACCTTTGCGGATAAATCCCACTTTTTCGATGGCTGGATAATAATATGAATCCGAATCACCCCATGCAGTCATGGATGTTGCATTTATGAATCCATAAATAAAAATTGCGTAAATTATCAATGGGTAAAAACGTTTCATCGAATAATCCCCCATTATATTTAAACAAATATTAACAATCCTTGAATTGATTTTGAATTCAAGTGGTTCAATCACTTGAGCGAACATATCGATGTAAAACATTGATAGTTATACATCATTTTTCGATAATGCAAATATCGTGCCCGAAAGGTTCGCCCCTACATTCGATCTCGACCATAGGTTTGATTAAGATTTTTGTTTTTTTGAGTTTTTCTAAGTGTAAAAAGAATGGATTGAGTGAGTAACGATTTAATGGTATCATTTGCTTTCTCATTCCCACGCTTTGCGTGGGAATGCATCTGGGCGACATCTTTGTAGACTGGGGCGTTAGCCCCAGATAAGTGGTCACACATAGTACAGCAAGGCAGAAATAGTGCCTCGGTTTTGCCCTCTATTGATTCAGGCATGCAAAATCTCGGCAAATCCACGACCGCCTGGGGTTGAAACCCCAGGCTATTTCATGCCGTCCCTTCGGGACTCAGTT
>Ga0272440_1003303_pt1 | contig 12123 bp, 10 predicted proteins | sample SSMMMBAug17_FD_192440 | JGI IMG/M metagenome (GOLD analysis project Ga0272440, IMG submission 192440) | Marine sediment archaeal communities from Little Sippewissett salt marsh, Falmouth, MA, United States - SSM-MMB-Aug17 | ecosystem: Environmental > Aquatic > Marine > Wetlands > Sediment ... | reverse complement strand
GGGAACTCATTTTTCAATTGTTCCTTAAGAGCTTGGCTGTTCACTCATGGATATTTTATCTTTAGAAATTGACAAAAAGTTGATATACAATATACAATTTATAAGATGACTTGATAGTATTAATAAAAATTTTTTAACCATAAGGATATAAATGCGTTATACAGGAAATATTTTTAGACCTTTTAGTGAAGCCAATAGTTATCTATTACAATGCACGATTGGTTGCTCGCATAATCAATGCACCTTTTGTGGGATGTATAAAGATCAGCCGTTCAGGATTCGGCCTTTGGAAGAATTAAAAAAAGATATCCAAATGGCGAAAGAACATTATGGTGATCTGGAAAAAGTATTTTTATGTGATGGTGATGCCATTGTGATATCAACCGAGATACTGCTCGAACTTTTACATGAATTGTATCAAACATTTCCTTCATTGCGTCACGTTGGTGTATATGTTGGTCCTACCAGTACGTTAAAAAAATCGCTTTCTGAATTATCAGCCTTAAGAGCCGCAGGCCTTACCAAAGCGTATCTGGGTGTTGAAACGGGCGATGATGACATTCTTACATCCGTTAAAAAAGGGGTGGATGCCAATCAAATGCGGGATGCAGGTCTTCATTTGATTCAGTCAGGAATTAATCTTTCAGCAATGGTTCTTTTAGGCATTGCCGGTCCGGGACCAGCATCAAAGAAACATGCCCTTGCAACAGCAAATATTTGTAATGAAATGAAACCGCATTATCTTGCCGCTTTGACCGTGACACCTGTTCCAGGAACCGTCTTGTACCATCAGTTGCAAAAAGGGGAATTTCAATTACTTGATCCTTTGGAAACGCTTCAGGAAATGAAATGGATTTTTGAGAATATCACCATTGATCCTCTAAAATTCGTGGGTACTCATGCATCGAACTATCTGCCTATAAAGGGTACGCTTCAAAAAGATAAACAACAAATGATTGAAATGATTGATGACATCCTGTCCAATGAAACACGATCAGCATTAAAACCTGAGCATATGAGAGGGTTATGATAATGAATTTTATTCAACTGGTTATAGGCGGTTGTCGAAGTGGAAAAAGCAGATATGCACTCGATTATGCCAATCAGCACTGGAAAGGACAAAAAATATTTATTGCCACTTGTGAAGCCTTAGATCATGAAATGCAGGAAAGAATTGATCATCATCAAAAAGAACGCGGCGTTGAATGGCAAACGATTGAATGTCCCATTGATATTGCACAAGCGATTAAAAACGTTTATCATCCTGATTCAGGAATTTTACTGGATTGCATAACCTTGTGGATCAGTAATATGATGTGTAAACAAATGGATGATACACATATCATGAATCAATTAAATATATTAATTGATTCTATTTCCCATGTTGATTGTCCGGTTACTATTGTATCAAATGAAGTGGGATTGGGCATCGTTCCGGATAATCCAATGGCGCGAAAATATCGTGATTACGTGGGGTATGCCAATCAAAAAATTGCTGGTGTTGCGAGTCAGGTAATACTAATGATGGCAGGAATCCCATTGACTATTAAAGGATAGTTATTAAATTGTGGTTCCTAAATAACAATTAGATAAATGGATGGTGAAAGAATGGATTTACTCTCCATCAGTGTCATTTTCTGGAGATGCCTCTATCGCATAATTAAACAGTCCACTTCGAATAATTTCAAACGCTAACTCAAGTGTATCTTTTAAGTCACCTTCATAAGCAAATGTTTTCCGGCTTTCTTCCCACAAGGCAAGTCCTGAAAAAACAGCCCAAACAACATAAGCAATTTCCATGGCATTTCGATTGGCAAAAATGCCATCTTTTAACGAATCTTTGAAAATAACCCCTATGGTACGAATGGATTTTCGGGAAAGGCGATTAATTTCTTCAAGTAATTCTGAGGATAAATTTTTGAACGTTTCACTGGAGTGAAGATGGAACATATTTCTAAGAATCAGAGGATCAAATTCATAAACATCATATAAAGCTTCTTTTAAGGCATCAACTTTATCATTAATATTAAGATTTTTCTCATTGTATACATGTTCCACACGCATCTGAAGATACTGTAAAATGCGTAGCGTCAGTGATGCACACAATTCATCTTTATTTTTAAAATACAAATATATCGTACCAGCACTAAGTTCCGCTTCTTTCGCTATATCTTCCATTGTAGCCCTGCTAAAACCTTTATCAGAAAAAACGCGTTTGGCTGCTACCATTATTTGCTGGCGGCGTCTTTCTTTTTCTCGTTCTTTTCTTTCCTTGATTCCCATAATTATGAACCCGATTCATTAAATTAAGTTTTATTAAAGCATTTTATTCTTATTTATTCTATATTGAATCATTCGTCAAGAAAAAAAGGAAAGCCGTGATTCATATTCATCAAGACAAGAACAAACGGTTTTATGGCTTGCAAAAAAATTGCATTAGTGTATTGATTCAGTATAGATTATTTTACCATGAGCCATTATTATGTATCGTTCAATTGTAAAGATAACGTCTAATAGAAAGAAATCAATAGTAATGAAAACAAATCATTTTTTTATCGCGATGTTGATGATTTCACTTTTAACGAATAGCGCTGCATGGTCAACGTCGGTATATGTAGGCAAAATTTCAGGGGATGTTGAACCTGCAATGGCAGCATATGTTGAGCGGATGTTGGAGATTTCAGATCAGCCTGATGCTGTTCTTATCCTTGAAATGGATACTTTTGGCGGTAGAGTAGATGCTGCATTGCGGATCGTTGATGCATTAACCCAAACAAAACACGTCAAAACAATTGCTTATGTCACTCAAAAAGCGATTTCAGCTGGTGCACTGATTGCTCTGGCTTGTGATGCCCTTTATATGAAACCCCACACAACCATAGGTGATTGTGCGCCTATTATTTACGACAATGAAGGGCCTCAAATGCTGGGTGAAAAATTTCAGTCACCTCTAAGGGCTAAATTCAGAACTTTGGCCAAAAAAAATGGTTATCCCATTCTGTTGGCTGAAGCTATGGTTTCTTCTGAGAAAGCGGTTTATGAAATTATTACCAAAAATCAAACGCAATATATGGATCATCACCAATATGAAGACATGACTGAAAATGAAAAGAATACTATTATCAAAAAAAGAACCATTGTTCCAAAAAATGAATTATTAACAATGGATGACACTGAAGCGCATGCTTTGGGATTCTCAAAAAAAACGGTTGAAAACGTGGAAGCATTAAAAACAGATATATCATTGACCCAAAATCCAATCATTAACATAAATGAATCATGGTCTGAAACATTGGTGAGAGGTATATATTCCATTTCTTCTATTTTGTTGTTAATTGGCCTGGCTGCTTTGTATATGGAGTTCAAATCTCCTGGTTTTGGCTTGTTTGGCATTACCGGTTTATTTTTTTTAGGGATTGTCTTTTTTGGACAATATTTTGTTGGTCTCTCAGACCATTTGGAATTATTGCTCATTGGCCTTGCCATCATCCTGATGGGCTTTGAAATATTTGTTTTTCCAGGGTTTGGAATATCTGGTTTAACCGCAATTGCGTGTATTGCATTGGCATTAATTTTGAGTTTTCAGGATTTTGTCATTCCAAATCCCGATCTTCCCTGGGAAGGTCAATTGATGATTCAAAACGCCATCAATGTATTAGGTTCAGCCGTTCTGGCATGGTTATTATCCATTACGTTATTTCGTTTTCTTATACCTAAAACCGCTCATATTATTGATGGACCTTATTTGCATAAAACGCTTGCAAGTGCACATTCAACCGAAAACTCAACCATTGCCTTGGATATTGGAGATCAGGGCGTTGCTCGAACCACTTTGAGGCCTTCAGGAAAAATGTCTATTCATCGGGACATATACGATGTTATAACTCAGGGGGAATATATTCCAGAAGGTAGTGAAATTCGGGTCATCAATATCCAAGGATCAAGAATTATTGTGAAACAATTATGAATGAAATTTTATTATCCATATTACTGCAATTATCTGCAATGATTGTTGTCATTGCAGAGATTTTTATTCCTTCAGGTGGCATATTAGCCGCTATTGCCTTAGGATTTTTTGCTTATTCACTGTTTACCTTATTCTCAAATGTATCCGTAATGGCAGGTAGTATTGCCTTTATAATGGATTTGATCATTGTGCCATTCATTATTTCTTGGGGATTTAAACGACTTTCTAAATCAAGTCTTTCATTAAACACGTGCCTTTCTCGTGAAAATGGTGTAAATGCTCAATCTGAAATGCTTAAATTATTTATTGGGCAAAAAGGGAAGGCGTTGACGGACTTGAGGCCTTCAGGTTGTGCAAAAATTAATGAACAACGCGTGGATGTCGTTACTCGCGGTGAATATATTGAGAAAAATTCTCCAATTGAAGTGTTGACTGTTACAGGAAATCAGGTGATTGTTATTAATAACATTGTTGAAAATCGAGTAGAACAAAAGGACAAAAAAACATGACCTATCCAATGAAACATTTACGAGAAATTAAATTTCAAATTCCTACAGATATTTTTTATCTGTGAGCTTGAGCCAAGAAAAATTTATCAATAACGTTTGAGTGATAATTAATTACGAATTCGAGTTTTAATGGCCTTGATCAATGCACTGCACACCTGGTTGGCATCAGACACGATGGCAACATCAGCCATTTTCATAATGGTAGCGTTTGGATTTTTATTGACAGCAATAATGAGTTTTGCATCGGTGATAGCCGCCGTATGCTGAATCGCCCCACTAATTCCAAAAGAAAACAGAATTTGTGGTGCGACTTGCTTGCCTGCTTGCCCAACCAGCGTTTCAGGTTCAGTCCATCTGGAATATATCACAGGCCGTGTGGCACCAACTTCACCATGTAAAATATTGGCAAGATCAAACAATTTTTTAAATTTCTTTTTACTTTGCATTCCTCTTCCACCACAAACCACTATTGCTGCTTTTTCTAAACTTTGTTCTGTTTTCGGCTCACGTTCTGAGCGAATCCATCGAACGCGATCTTCAGGCATTTTGGACGGTATTTTTTCAATGATGACTTTTCCTTTACGCTCGTAGTCATGAGGTAGTTCCTGAAAGATTCCTGGTTTTACGGTTGCCATTTGGGGCCGGTGATTTGGAGTGATAATTTCGGCCAGAAGATTGCCACCAAAAGCAGGAGCCGTCTGAACCAAACATTGCTTTTCGTTAATGGATAATTCGATACAGTCGGCAGATAATCCTGTTTTAAGGCGTTTGGCAACTCGAGGCGCAAATTCATGACCAAAAAATGTACCGCCAATTAATAGGATCTCTGGATTGTATTTCTGGACCAGATTGACCGTTAATGTTACGAATTTTTCAACATTGTAGAGTGATAGTTCCTTATGTTCAAAGGAATAAATAATATCTGCACCATGAGCGATGTATTCATCAATATATTCACGGGTATCATAACCCATGACGACAGCACAAACATCGGCATCCAGTTCTTTTGACAAAACTTTCGCTTTTGCCAGTAATTGTAAAGTAACACGATTTTGGAAATAATTTCGATAATCGCCAAAAACCCAGATTTGTTTTCTAATTGATTTCATGATGATGTCTTTCAACTAAGGAAGCACAATTGAATAAATTCCCCATTCTTGACGTTGTCCGATGCAAAATCGAAAAAATTCAAAATAGAATAACTATTCTTAAGCTTTTTCAATTTTCCATCGAACAGATTTAACCTAAATATGGACGCCATAATGGAAAAGTTATTAAATTGTGATCCCTAATCTATAATTTTATGAAAAAAGTTTCAGTATTGCAACAAAGACAGCTGCTTGAGCAACCATCATTCCAGCTACCCACTTGATTATTTCGGAACGTGTATGTAAAATTTCTGTTAACAATTTATTCTCCAATAGCTGCAAATCAGTTTTTAAATCATTTTTCAATAGCTGCAAATCAGTTTTTGTTGCCAGACTACTTTCAATCAAAGTTGAAACAATTTTAATCTGTCCCTCAGCTTGTTTTTCTGAAAAACCTGATTCCATGAGTACTTTAATATTTTCGTGTGTATCAAAAAAAGTTGAAACTAACATTTTTTGATCTCCTAAATTAGTTCAGAAATAATTGAAAAATAAGTTCCCTATTTAACAATTGTACGTTTCGTGGCTATAGATCATAGAGACAAGCCATGTCTTGTCTCTACAAACAAGAACCGAAAATATAAAAAATATAAATTAAGAATGGGGAATTTATTTTCAGAGCATTCCTAATGTAATTAAAATTGAAAAATATTTTTATTGCAGAATATCTTAACAATCCATGTTATGTCAATAATTACAACATAAATAATTTACCCGGCAAAAGTTCGATTAAGATCTTTGTCTTGGCATAGCCATGATCGTATATTCTTAGACGATGGCATGAGTTTTCCAGAAAACAATAAAAAAAAAGCTTTTACATGGTAATTCCCTGTTTTCGATAATATTTAAGTGCACCATTATGATAGGGAATGAACGTATTTTTTTTCTTAATATTGTTTAGGTTGAAAAAGATCAATGCCGGGTGAATCTTTCTGAACTCATCCATGTTATCGAAGATTGTCTGACATACCTGAAAAACGATATCGCCAGAAAGGCGTCTTGATGTCAGTAACACGGCGCCAATCTGAAATGTTGTGATATTTTGTAAGTTATTTGGATACAGACCCCCTGGAATATCTGCAAAGTCAACAAAAGGATTTTCCCGTTGAATGCTAAGTACGATTTTTGAGGGTATCGGTATAAACCGCCCCTGGCATTCTTGAGTAATTTTATCATAAAACGAAGCAGGAATTCCTAAAAGTTCAATGATTGCATCAATACCTCTATTGCAGAATACGTCACCCATCTCCCTTGTTGCCAGACCTGTAACTCTTTCAAAATCAGAATTTTTCCAATTCATTGATTTAAAAATCATATTCGCCACGGATCGTTTTCCAGAACCTGGATTACCAATGTTAACGCGTTTTCCTTTCAGGTCTTTCAATTCCTGGATTGGAGATTTTTTATGGACAATCACACCAATAGGCATTGAATAAAGAGTGGCTATATATCTAAGTTCTGTAAAAGGTTCCTGTTTATCAAAATTTCCAACACCACGGTATGCATCATATGCCAGATCAAATCTGGAAATTGCAAAATCCAGTTCGCCATTGCGGATGGCCTGAAGGTTGTATCTAGAGCCACTTGTACTGTATGTAATGAATTTCAAACCATAATCTAAATTTCTTTTGTTTACCATCTGGCTGATACCTTTGCCAACAGGATAAAAAACACCACTTTCTGAAGCTGTCCCCAGCGTCAGATTATATTTGGTTGTGGTATTAATCAATTTTGTGTCCAGGCCATCAGTAGATGATGAACGATCTTCTGCTGATTGGGTCGGGCTGACAGTTCCTGGAACGACTTTTGCTTCAATGGAAGTGAGATTTAAAGAAAAAAACAGACAAATAATACAAAAATGTTTTCCAAAGTTGTTCATAGTGATAATCCTTTCTTAAAATTTACCCCTCTAATATTAATAGACACAAAAAATTAAAAATTCTATCATTAATAATTTCATATTTTCACTTTTTTTTCAATCAATCTATTGAATGAATTGATATTTGTTTAAAAAAAATTCATAAGTATTATTTGCTTGCAATACATATAAAAAATACGTTACAACTAAATAATTCTGAGTAGCTGCCAATAATCGAAATGATAAATCATTTCACGGTTTCATACTCAAATAAAATGCGATTAAGGTGACCCGAACACCATTAAAGGAGTTGTTCCCATGGTAGATGATATAAATATTCTTGTTGTCGACGATACCGTCACTTATAGACAAATACTCTCAAAATTGGTTGAAGAAATAAAAGATGCTAAGCTTGCCGGTACAGCATCAAATGGAAAAATTGCTCTATCAAAAATAAAAATTAAGGAAGTTGATCTTGTTCTTTTAGATATGTATATGCCGGTAATGAACGGCATTGATACGTTACAAAGTATAAAAAAAGAATACCCACACATCGAAGTGATCATGCTTAGCGCTTTTGAAAAAGGCAATGCTAATTTGACGATGCAGGCCTTAGAAAACGGTGCTCTTGACTTTATAACCAAACCATCAGAAAGCACTATCGATAAAAATATTGCAAAATTAAGATCTTCATTAATACCGTTAATGTCATTAGTCAAAACGAGAAAATTTTCTAGAAAAGCCAGAACACTTGGACGTCCATCGGAAAAACCTCAGCCAAAACCAGAGATAAATCAGAAAAGAATTGATCGAATTCAGTCGAAAGCTGTTCAAGAAACAATGGCGCAACCAATTTCAACTTTTGTAAAACCATCATTTCAAAGACCCATACTTAAATCAAGATCTGTTGGAACAATAGATGTTATTGCCTTAGGCGTTTCTACAGGTGGACCAAATGCGTTACTAAAAGTTGTTCCATTCTTTTCGCAAGAATTGCCAGTACCGATTTTAGCTGTACAACATATGCCTCCAATGTTTACCGCATCTCTGGCGGAACGTCTGGATAAACAGTCTCAGATAAAAGTTTGTGAAGCTGCTGAAGGACAACGCGTTGAACCAGGAACAATGTTTATCGCTCCTGGTGGAAGGCATATGATCGTAAAAAAGAATGTTGGGGGATGCAATATCAATCTTGTTGATACGCCACCTGTGAATAGTTGCCGTCCTGCTGTAGATGTTCTTTTTCGATCAATTTTAAATGTATATGGTGGAAACGTATTGACCGTTATTATGACAGGAATGGGAAATGATGGTGCTGCAGGTGTTGGTGCTATACGGCGTAAAGGGGGCTATTCGATTATTCAAGATGAGGCAAGTTCCGTTGTTTGGGGAATGCCAGGGGCTGTCGCTAAATCTGAAAATGCCGATGAAATTGTCACACTTGATAAGATAGCCGCTCGTATTGAAGATCTCCTGAAAAAAGGGGGAAATCGATGATAACCGTCACTGAACCAGAATATGAACTGCTTAAACAGTTCATTGAAAAACATTGTGGGATCGTTCTGGAAAAAGGCAAAGAATACCTTATAGAGACACGCCTCTCAGAACTGGTTAAAGAAGTGGGAGCAAAATCTTTTCAAGATTTTCATTATAAAGCCAAGACAGATCAAACCGGTCATTTGAGAGATCGCATTATTGATGCCATGACAACCAATGAAACATCGTGGTTTAGAGATGCCAGTGCATGGGATTATTTACAAAAAAAAGCAATCCCTGATTTAATCAATCGTATGATCAGCGGTGAAAAAGTTAGGGTATGGTCTGCAGCAGCCTCCACTGGTCAGGAAGCTTACTCTCTTGCGATGTTATTCTATGAAATATTGCATCAGCGTGGGATGCTGAAATATCTTTCTCAAGTGGAAATCCTTGGAACAGACATTTCATCATCTGCCATAAAGACGGCTCGCTCTGGTCGATATGATGCAATTGCCATTCAACGCGGCTTACCTCAGGATAAAAAGACGCGTTATTTTAAGCAAGATGCCAATTTTTGGGGTATCATACCTGAAATAAAAAACGTTGTTTCTTTCAAAGAATTTAATCTTCAAAATTCATTTATGGGTTTGGGACAGTTCGACTTAGTTTTATGTCGATACGTGACCATATATTTTTCTGAAATATTTAAAAGGGAGCTGTTTGAAAAGTTTTATAAGGCCTTAAAACGGCCAAAAGATATATTACTATTAGGTGCAACTGAATCTTTACGCGGATTTTCTGATAAATTTGACATTGAATATTATCAAAATGCCATGATCAATTTAAAAAAATAAAAATCTTTTAACAACCGACAATTACGCTGAAAGTGATTACGATGAAAAAACAACTGACGTGGTTTATTATTTCTGTGGCGCTGATTGCAATAATTATTGTGAGTAGCATTTATTTTATCCTGACACTTCGAACACAAATTCTCGAAGAAGCTTATTTTGATCTAAAAACTGAAATGAATATGGTGTATGCACAGATTCAAAGCATTGAAAATGCTATGGATCAGAATGTTTCAGAGCTTGCTAAGAAAATTGAAACGTTTAAGCATGATGATCCTAAAATTTCTGATATCCTGAAAGTTTTTTACGCTCAAAATTCATTTGTTGAACGGATTATACTTAAAGATACAACAGAAATTTTTCTGGATATCAGCAACCGATTTTCACAAAATATCTACCAGATAAATTCAGATGAAGCTATTGTCCAGCAAGAAATTATCCACCGAAAAAAAGTGAATACACATATTTTTGAAAAAAGTGTACGCATATCGTTTGTCATGCCTTTGTCCACTCTTGGAAATCATTTGGTGAATTTAATTTTTATTATTGATCCACAAAAAGTATTTAAAATGGTTTTTTCAGATTTGTATATTGCGAGGAATGGCCACCCTTGGGTTCTTTTTCATTCAGGAAACGTTAGATTCTTATTGTGCAATTCATGTTTTGAATTTTCTTCAAAAACAACTAAACTTATTTTAAGTGATTTTGCCATAGGGCTGGCTGGAAATGGTGTTGTTTATGGACGATTGCCTAACCAGAAAAAAAGATCGGCTCAAAAATTGTTAACAACCTACATTCCTATTACTTTTTTTGAGACATCTTATATGATTGGGTATATCGTCAGTCAACAAAGTGTTTTAGGGTTAATGAACAATATTGTTTTCATCATTTCTGGTATGTTTATAGCTATTTTCTTCATTGCAGCAATGTTATTTGGGGCTTCACTTCGAAAACGAACAAGCATCTTGGAAAAAGAAACATTTCTGCGAAAAAAAGCAGAATCAGAACGTGATGAAGCATTATTTTCCAATCAGACCAAAACAGATTTTATTACGAACATGAGTCACGAAATTAGAACTCCTATGAACGGCATTATTGGAATGAATGCTCTTTTGCTTGATACTCGCCTGGATTCAACGCAATATCAATATGCACAAACCGTTAAAACAAGTGCACATTCTTTATTAGCGATTATCAATGATATCCTTGATTTTTCGAATATTGAAACCGGACAGATTCAAATTGAGGAAAAAATATTTCATTTAAGGGATGTACTCGAAGATATTGGGGATATGATGGCTGCCAGAGCATTTGAAAAAGGGCTGGAATTTTCTATCTTTATTCCCAATGATATTCCACTGACATTTATTGGAGATTCAATTCGATTACGACAAGTACTCATAAATCTTGTCAGTAATGCCATTAAATTTACTGATAAAGGTGAAGTTATTATAGAAGTTTCAATTGAAAAAGAATCGGAAACCAATGCATTAATGAGATTTACAATCTCAGACACTGGTTTGGGCGTGCCCAAGGAAAGAATGGATCGGCTTTTTAAACCCTTTTCTCAGGTAGATATGTCATTGACCCGTAATTATGGTGGCGTTGGTTTGGGATTGATTATTTCAAAGCAATTGGTTGAAAAAATGGGTGGGGAAATTGGCGTGACAAGTGTTGAACGTAAAGGCTCCCGCTTTTGGTTTACAGTAAACCTGACCAAAGAAGTCAAAAAGGAAGAACCTGCACCCAAGTCAGAAAATTTAGAAAATCTAAGAGCATTGATTGTAGATAAGCATAAAACAAATCGTAAACTTTTAAAAATCAATCTTGAACATTGGAAATGTGATGTTTGTGAGGCTGATGATGGTATTAGCGCATTGGAACAGCTCAAACAAGCTGCTGCTGAAAATTGCTTGTTTGATTTCATTATCATTAACGTAAAACTTCCAGGAATGAATGGCAAAACATTAGCAACTGCAATCAAGAAAGAATCTTCGCTGAGTAATATTCCTATGGTGATGTTGACTTCTGTTTTGAATCATGAAGATCACCAACAATATCAAAAATATGGCTTCTCATCTTTTTTTATCAAACCTGTCAAAGCCAGTGAAATGCAACAATCTATTTTACAGGCTATTGGCGCATTAGAACCACAACAAAGCTTGTCGTCCGAACTTACCCCCCCAAAGAAACCATCACATCCAGTCTTCAAAAATGTATTTGTTCTTATTGTGGAAGATAATCTCGTAAATCAGCAAGTAACCGAAAATATGTTAATCAAGTTAGGATGCCAATCCCAAATTGCCAATAATGG
>Ga0272440_1003302_pt1 | contig 12126 bp, 6 predicted proteins | sample SSMMMBAug17_FD_192440 | JGI IMG/M metagenome (GOLD analysis project Ga0272440, IMG submission 192440) | Marine sediment archaeal communities from Little Sippewissett salt marsh, Falmouth, MA, United States - SSM-MMB-Aug17 | ecosystem: Environmental > Aquatic > Marine > Wetlands > Sediment ... | reverse complement strand
ACCTGCAATCATGATGGTGGCCCAGGGTGAACGAAGCATATGCAATTGGGATGAAGATTCCATTACCATGGCAGTTGCTGCTTCCCGAGACTGCCTGACTGGGAGAGACAAAAAAGCTGTCGATGCACTCTATCTGGCATCCACCACATTGCCATTTGCAGATCGTCAAAATGCGGGCATTGTATCCACAGCACTCAATTTGCGTGATAACATTGTCACCACAGATTTTACAGCATCTCAACGGGTAGGAACCACAGCTATGGTAACTGCTTTGGATGCGATCAAAGGTGGCGAACGAAAAAACATCCTGGTCGCAGCCGCGGATAAGCGCGAAACAAAGGCGGCCTATTTTTATGAAATGTGGTATGGCGATGGCGCAGCTGCCATTATGCTTGGCGATGACGATATTATCGCTGAATACAAAGGCTCATTTTCTTTGTCTTATGACTTTGCTGACCATTATCGCGGTCGCCTGAATAAATATGATTATGTTTGGGAAGAACGGTGGGCACGGGATGAAGGATATTCTAAAATAATTCCTGAGGCCATTCAAGGGGTATTGGATCAGACCAATTTGACAATTGACCAAATTGATACCCTTGTATATCCCTGTTTTTTCAAAGCAGAACATAAAAAGATTGCCAGAAAATTAGGCGCAAAACCTGAACAGGTCATGGATAACCTTCATGAAGTTTGTGGGGAAACTGGTTGTGCCCATGCGCTTGTCATGCTCACAGGCGCTATTGAAAAGGCAAAACCAGGCCAGCGAATCGTTGTTGCAGGTTTTGGTCAGGGATGCAATGCGCTCTTATTTGAAGTGACCGACAATATTACAAAACTGGCTGCCCGATCCGGATTTGAGGGGGCTATCAATAACAAGCAATCCATTGATAATTATCCTAAATTTTTGAAATTTCGCGATATTATGGAAACTGAAATGGGCATCCGTGCCGAAGCTCCCACTCAGATTGCAATGACAACGCTATGGCGTAAACGTAAGATGCTCCTGGGATTGGTTGGTGGGAAATGCCGAGAATGCGGCACACAGCAGTATCCCAAAATGGATATTTGTGTGAATCCAAACTGTAATGCACATCACAGTCAAGATGAACATGAATTTTCGGATATCCCTGCAAAAATCAATTCATATACCGGTGATTTACTGGCCGTGTCTATTGATCCTCCGCATAAATATGGAATGGTTCAATTTGAAGGAGGGGGAAGGTTCATGGCTGATTTTACAGACTGTGAACTTGAAGATCTTCAAGTCGGTCTATCCGTTCAGATGGTATTTCGACGTCGCTTTGAGGATAAGGAACGTGGTTTTTCTGCCTATTTTTGGAAAGCCATGCCAGTGCCTGGTGCCGCAGAAATTTTGAATCGCGTTAAGTTTGACAATCAGGTGGCGATAATTACCGGTGCTGGTGGCGGATTAGGCAAAATCTATGCCTTGGAAATGGCCAAACGTGGGGCAAAGATTGTGGTCAACGATCTAGGGGGATCACGTGATGGCTCAGGCGGCGGTTCAACAAGTGCTGCTGATGTGGTTGTGAATGAGATTAAAGAAATGGGCGGTGAGGCTGTGGCCAATTACGATAATGTTGCAACTGTTGAAGGTGGCGAAAATATTGTCAAATCAGCTATTGATGCCTTCGGTCGTGTGGATATTGTAATTAACAATGCCGGTATTTTACGCGATAAAAGTTTTACCAAAATGACACCCGAAAACTGGAAAGCTGTTCTGGATGTTCATCTCAATGGCGCATATCATGTGACACGTCCGGCATTTTCGCATATGAAAGAACAAGGCTATGGTCGAATTATCATGACAACTTCAGCAGCCGGTTTGTATGGCAATTTTGGGCAAAGCAATTATTCTGCTGCCAAGCTGGCTTTAGTGGGATTTATGAATACCCTGAAAATTGAAGGGGCCAAATACAATATCAAAGTGAATACAGTTGCACCACTGGCAGCCAGTCGTTTGACTGAGGATATTATGCCGCCTGACCTGTTTGCAAAGATGAAACCCGAATTTGTGTCCCCAATGGTGCTATATCTGGCCAGTGATAAATGTGATGAAAGCGGTGCCATTTTTAATGCAGGCATGGGATATTTTAATCGTGCAGGATTTTATACAGGTCCTGGCATTGCCATTGGCAAGGATAAAGAGCCACCAACACCTGAAGATATTAAAGCAAACTGGGATGCCATCAATGAAATGGAAGGCGCTCAGGAAATATCTGATGCCAATGCTGCTATTGTTGCGTTGATCAGTCCACCCGAACCAAAACCCAAAAAGGCAGCGGCTTCTGCTGAATCTGAACCTGAGAAAAGTGCATTAACACCAAAAGAAGTTTTTGACATGATGCCAGATCAATTTAAGAAAGATGCTGCAGCGGGTGTGGATGTTGTCTTTCAATATTCGATATCAGGTGCAAATGGTGGTGACTGGTATGTCACAGTCAAGGATCAAACCTGTGATGTTCAGGCAGGTAAAGCTGATCAGGCTTCCTGTACACTTAAAATGAAAGATTCGGATTTTGTGGATATGGTATCTGGTAAACTGAACCCTATGCAGGCTTTTACATCGGGAAAACTGGCAATCTCCGGTGATGTCATGAAATCCCAGCTTATTGAAAAACTTTTTAGCATGAAATAGGAGGAACAATCATGGCAACAGGAATCAAAGATAAAGTAGCAATAATCGGTATGGGATGCACCAAATTTGGTGAACGTTGGGATGTTGGCGCTGAAGAACTTATGGTAGAGGCGTTTGAAGAATGCATTCAGGATGCCGGTATTGAAAAAAAGGACATTCAGGCTGGATGGATGGGCACCTGTATTGATGAAGTCAATGTTGGCAAAAGTGCCCTCCCCATGTCCACAGCCCTGCGATTACCATTTATTCCGGTAACCCGCGTTGAAAATTATTGTGCCAGTGGTACAGAATCTTTCAGAGGGGCCGTTTATGCAGTGGCCTCTGGCGCTTATGACATCTGTCTGGCAATGGGGGTTGAAAAACTCAAGGATGCCGGGTATGGTGGACTTCCCAATCCAGGCTCCGGTGCTGGCTCATTAACTTTTCAATGGTGGCCCAATCTAACAGCTCCCGGATCCTTTGCTCAATTGGCCAGTGCCTATTCTGCAAAGTACAAAATACCAGATCAGGATGTCAAACGTGCCATTGCCCATGTGTCATCCAAAAGCCATCATAATGGGGCTTTAAATCCCAAAGCACATCTTCAGAAACCAATTTCAGAGGAACAAATTATGGCAGCACCCATTATTGCACATCCTTTGGGATTGTATGATTGTTGTGGGGTCAGTGATGGTGCCGCTTGTGCAATTGTTACCACTGTGGAAAAAGCCAAAGAACTGGGCAAGAAAAATTTGGTGTCAGTCAAATCCTTGCAGTTGGCTTTGAGCAGTGGCGAAGAAATGTCTTACAATGAATGGGATGGCAGCCATTTTCTGACCACCACAAAGTGTAGTGTCAAGGCATATGAAGAAGCTGGTATCAAGAATCCAAGAGATGAAATCAGCATGATGGAAGTTCATGACTGTTTTTCGATCACCGAGTTAGTCACAATGGAAGATCTGCATATTTCAAAGCGGGGTGAGGCAGTTAAAGATGTCATGGATGGTTTTTATGATCTGGATGGCCAGGTGCCCTGTCAGGTGGATGGCGGTTTGAAATGTTTTGGACATCCCATTGGTGCATCAGGACTTCGGATGATTTACGAAATGTATCTTCAATTTCATGGTCGGGCTGGAAAACGACAACTGAAAGATCCCCAATTTGGATTAACACATAATCTGGGGGGATTTCCTTTTCAGAATGTTTGTAGTATCAGTATTTTGGGGCGCTATGGTGCTTAAGTGATAATGGTATCAGGGCTTGTATTAACTTAATAATGTTCGAAAAATATGTCCTCTTTTTTTATTAATCGTAAAACTATTGTTAAGTAGAGACAAGGCATGCCTTGTCTCTACATTTTGAATTCGGAAATGAACCTGATCCGCCAGAATGATTAAACTATTGCATACATTTTTTTGCCATTTCCTTAATCATTTTAAGCTCCCTGGGTATTGATTCTTTTGAAACACGAAACCATTTAATCTGGTAAGACCCGGTTAATTGTTGCAGAGAAATCCATAAATCTTTATGTTTAACCGGTTCGCCTTCTTTTGTTATCCAGTTATTTTTATGCCAGTTCCGAATCCATTTGGATGCACCATCCTTAAGGTAATCAGACAGAGTATATACATGAATGGGATATTTCTTTTTAACCAACTGCAATCCGCCGATTGCCGAATAAATATGAAGCTGGTTTATACTCGCATTTTTTACTTTTTCTGAAATACTTTTTGTATGGGTTTTATAGCGAAGATAAGCTGCCCATGCACCTTCCTTTGTTTTAGAAGAATAGGCAATCGCTGTAAAAATGTGAATCGTGTCTGGATCGTCAGTGGGCAGTTTCTGAACTTTTTTTTCCACTTGGGTATCAATACTGGGAACAGCCGACCGCGCTAATTGATCTGCCACTTCATTCCATTGATTTCCTGCATGACCTTTGACCCACTCCCACTGAATATTAAGCGATTGAATGCTGGCATCCAATTCTTGCCAAAGCACCTGATTTTTTACAGGTGTATTTAGACTGGTTTTCCAGTCTTTTTGTTTCCATTTATTAATCCAGCTTGTTATGCCTTCCATTACATATTTAGAATCTGTGTAGAGTACAATTTTATCTTTCGTTTTTTCTATTGAATCAAGCGCTTTTATTACAGCAATAAGTTCCATCTGATTGTTGGTCGTGCTTTTTTCTCCACCATTGATTTTATGGGGTGGACGATCAGGGGCGAGAATAATTGCTCCCCAACCTCCAGGTCCCGGGTTGGATTGACATGCACCATCGGTATATATTTGAATTGTTTGTTGTGACATTTTATCTTTTTCTAAAGTGGGCTATAGCCAGCTATACCAGTCAGATTGGTCTGAGTTTTCCGACTTGTCTGACTTTTGCGATTGAAGAACTTGTTATGAGAGAATCCCATAAAATTTATTATTTATAACTTATTTTTACTATGACCGCAAATGACAGTTGGTAAAAATATTGCCTTTATTATTCTTTCTGATTTTTTTTCATTATTGGAGATTCACAATAGAAAACTTCTCTATAGAATATAATATGCTGATATATTATAATATTTTGCCAAATATTGATTGTTGAACTATTTGCATATATATAATTAAAATATACATATTTTCAATATAATATACATATAAAAAAGTAAAGTATTATTTGTTAAATAAAAACTGATTATATCGGATTTTGGAGAGGTCTTTTTTAAGCCCTGAAAGGGCGACAACATACCAGCCCAGGGCAACGCCCCGGGTAATGGTATAAATTAAGGTATCTTAGCCCTGAAAGGGCGGCACATAGTTCAACTGAAAATGATTTATGTAACGCCCTTTCAGGGCTAAGAAAAAAATGTATACACTTGTAGACCTATCCGATCGAGAATAAAGTTGTTCAAAGTGAACACGTTTTATTCAAATTTTCTTATGGATAATTCCCTCAGACAACTGACCATCCACTTTTAAGACAACTGGTTTACTTGTTTTTACATGCTTAAAAAAAGAAGTTTCAACTTGAAGATTGCAGTTCTCAATCCATTGCCAGTCGATTCTATCGGCTGCGCCTTCGGTTACAGTTAAATAATAAATCCCCAGTGAAGTAATATTCTGAAAAAAATGTGTTCCCTGAGATGGATCAGCCATCAGAGACGCGTTTCTTATTTCGACAATAGCGGTCACTCCAGAAATATCTTTCCATTGTACTGGAATACCCAACCATCGATCAGCAGTTCCCCACCTTCCTGGCCCCATCAGGATGTAAGGCGTATTGTTTTCATGTAAACCCGCATTAATTCGTGATATCTCAGTTACCATGTCACAAGTTTTTGCGATATCAAAATTGTGAGGTTTGACAAATACAATATCTCTAACATCCTGACGTAATCCATGTCCCAAGGCATTTTTAGCATAGCAAATTGCATGTTTCTTTTCTGTTTCAGTTATTTTGACATCTGTTTTTTCTCGACCGGCAACCATGGGTCGAATCTGAAGAAAATAAAATTTGGGTTTTTCCTTCCAATGTAAAGCAAACTCAATTTCAACAGGTCCCCCCATGGTTTCTCTACCCAAATTTGTCAGATTTGAAAGGATTTTTGGTAAAGGAAATGATTGATATTTTAATATTGAAGCAAATGTTAAAATTTTGGGGCCTTTCAATGCGCTGCTATCCCGAATGCGATGTTCTTCAGGAATATAAGTTCCTGCCATTTTTTTTACAGGAAGATAATTTTCATGATCAGAAACTTCTAAACGATGCAAATTGGAATGCTCATGAAAAAGAAGATTTTGATCATAATCTTTCATTCTCAAAGCATAGAAAAATCGTTGGGCATTTTTTAAAATATCATCCACAGATGAAAATTGTGGTAAAATTTGAGGGTATCTGGGGCAAAACCTTAGAACTTTTTCTCCCTCAACAACACTTTTCCCCATGCCAAGTGCAATGTGGGCAATGCCATCTTCAGGTTTCATGTGAGCGACTGGATAAAAATTATGCGACTGCACCACACCTGACAGGGTGGGATAAAAATAATTATCCACTGTTTCACCGGCAAGTTCCTGTACAATAACAGCCATTCGTTCATCATGGGTTGGATTGTTCGTGCTTTTCGAGAATGATTTTGGACCTTCATACCATGTAGATGCATATACTAATTTGATTGCCGTAATCAGATGCTCCAAACGTGTTTGTATCTGTTTTGCATTGTTTGGGATCATGTATGTTTCGTACAGACCCGCATAAGGCTGGCATAAGGCATCTTCTAAAAGACTTGAAGAACGAATTGAGAGCGGATGTCTTACCTGAAGCAAAAACTGTTTTAGTTTATTGATTATTTTATCTGGAAATCGTCCGGCCAGAAAACGTTCACGAACAATGGAATTGTCAACTGATGGCCTGGAGAGTTCTTCAAGATGATTTCTAAGTACATAGCTCTCAAAAATATCTGTGGAAATAACCAGTGTTTTGGGAATTTTTATTTCAATATCAGGATATTTTTCATGTATGTCTGTTTCATGGGCAAGCTGCCGGGCAATAAATGCCAGACCGCGTGCTTTTCCGCCCAATAGACCATTTCCTATCTTGGCAAAGTCCATAATATCAGCATCAAAGGTTTTGGCTCGAAATTGAACGACAATGCCGCGTTGCTGATATTTTCGCAATTGATGAATATTGGTAATTAAAAAATTTCGCACTTCCTGAGTTGTTTCAAAATCAGACAATGATACAGAGCGAAAAATATTTGCCAGTGAAATTTCAGATCGCCCCATAAGCCAACTATGAAAATCATTGTTCTTTGCGTGAAATACCAGTGAATCATCTGGAATCTGTTTTAATGACGCTTCAAGACTTCCCAGAGAATTTGCCCGCTGGATTTCTCTGCCATCGGGCTTTCGAAAAATAAAATCCCCAAAGCCCAGTCTTTTAATAAAGAACTGACGTAACTGATTTTGTATTTGTGTGGATTGTTTATGTATAAATTTCGCAGGGATTTCCAAAGCATATTTTTGATTTTCAATCTCTGAACTCATCAGCAATAATGGGATGTCCTGCATTTGTTTGTGTATTTCAGTCAAAAGAAGAATGCCCGCATTGTCATGCATTTGTCCTTTTAGAGGGAAACGTGTATCAGATATTACGCCCATGACATATTCACGATACGCGTTAAAAAGCTGAAGTGCCTCTTCATAATTTTCAGCAACCAAAACTTTGGGACGGGCACGCATTTTTAATAATCGGTGTTCCTCATTCAGGGTCGAACTTAAAACATCTTGGGTTTGCTTGACAATTTCCTTATACAAAAAAGGTAAAAAGAAAGATCGAAAATCCGGTGAATCATCTACAAAAATAAGAACTCGAACATTTACCTTTTTGGTATCTGATAAAACATTGAGACCATCTTCAACATGTTTGACAATGGCGAGTAACAAATCAGAATTTCCTGTCCATGTAAAAATCCGGTCAAACAAACAGGATATATCTGGTTGAAGCAGGGCTGAAATGCTTTGAATACTATTTGCCAGCAAAATGACCGGTAAATGGGGATCATGATTTTTGATTCTTTGCCCCAACGATTTTACATCCATATCACCAATATTGGGCATGGTGATAACCATATCAGCTGATTCACAAGAAAGGTAATTCAAGGCTTTTTCGGCTGAAGAAATTTGTGTAATATTTGGGGGACGGCTCAAATTGAGCCCTCGATACTCATTGATAATTCGGGATGTGAGGTTGCCTTCTTCCTCCATAATATATGCATCATAAGGGCTTGATATTAATAAAATATTTTCAATTTTTCGTGACATCAAAGACTGATAGTCTTTAAAAGGAGAATAGAACTGATTTGTCAAGTTCGGAGGGCACAGTTTTTTGATTGCGTGCGTCATGATTTATTCCTGTCAGGAAATATTTCTTTGAACATTGACTTTCATTGAATCATAGGTGCGAAAAACAAGTTTTTCACGTTCAATTCGATCAGTAGGAAGCGGCGTGGGGGTATATTTATACAAAATTTGAATGGCATCGTCTCTTGATGGAATATTAGTTAAACCTTCCCCCATTTTTTTTCCAGTAATGACATCCCGAATCAAAGCGTTTTTACCATCAGAAACGACAGAAACAGGAATTTGATTTGTTTCAAGCAAACGTGCCGCAGCAATTGTTTCACGTTCATGAGATCCCAAAGAGCCTGCCACACATTTAATAAGCATGAAAGACTGGTCATGTATATTGACAAGCAAATCAATCTGGCTCTGATAGGCATCCAGACCAATTTGAAGTTTAATATCAGCATTCACAGTGATGTCTGATTTTGAATAGTTCTTTTGCTCCACAAGAAATATTTCAACAGCCTGACGGTTTTCTTCAGCGCCTACATTGGGGATTTCTTTTCCTGTGATATAATCTATGATCATTTCGTAAGGTTTCTGGTAACTGGTACTCATTATATGATTCCTTTTGTTTTATTTAATTGAAAAGCATGGTCAATAACGTATCAGGCTAAAGCATTGGATATCGTTTTATTAAAAATATCAAGATAGATTAAATGAACAAGTGTTAAAAAAAATTAAACTAGAATTACCTGAGGTTCATCTTTTTCAGCTGCTTGTATTTCACCAATAATCCAGGCATTTTCATTCATTGCCTTTAACCTTTCCACTATTTCAAGGGCCTGGGATTCATGAACAACAGCAACCATGCCTATTCCATTATTGAATGTTCTTAGCATTTCCCTATCCGAAACATTCCCCGAATCTTTTAAAAAAGAAAAAATGGGCAGCGTTTCCCAGGAAGATTTTTGGATGATTGCTTTGCACATTCCTGGCAAAACGCGAGATATATTATCCAATAAGCCACCACCCGTAATGTGGGCAAGTCCATTGATGTTGAAATCGCGAATCAAGGGTTGAAGCATTTCTGAGTATATTCTGGTTGGCGTTAATAAACATTCGCCGATTGTTTGTTGAAGATCTGAAACATAGGTATCTATTTTATAATTCATTGCCTCAAAACAAATTTTGCGGACCAATGAAAAACCATTACTGTGTAATCCGGACGATCCCATTCCAATCAACTTATTACCAACACTGATATTCGAACCATCAATAATTCTTGAATTATCCACGATACCGACAGAAAAACCGCAAAGATCATATTCACTGGGCTTGTAAAAACCAGGCATTTCAGCAGTTTCACCTCCAATTAATGCACAATCTGCCTGACGACATCCCTCAGCAATTCCCTGGATAATATCCAGAATGACCTCAGGTTGAAGTTGAGCTGATGAAATATAATCCAGAAAAAAAAGGGGCTTTGCCCCTTGAACTACGATATCATTAACACACATTGCAACCAGATCAATACCAATTGTCGTGTGTTGTTTCATCATGAATGCTATTTTTAATTTGGTACCAACACCATCTGTTGAACTGACTAAAACAGGCTGGTTATATTGACTGGTATTCAGTGAGAACAGACCGCCAAATCCACCAATATCTCCAATTACACCGGACCGATTGGTGCTTTTGGCAATTTTTTTTATCTCAGGAATTAATGAATTGGCTTTGTCGATATCAACACCGGAATCGGCATAGCTTAGTGATTTTTTCATGGAAACCTCATATCAAAAAATTTTTTAATAAAAAAATATATGGATTTTAGCCGATTTGTCAAGCATTGCTAAAAAATCGAAATCCACTTGACAATTATTGTTCATGTATGTATTATAACAATTTTAAATTTAAGCAAATGTGAGAGTTTTTTTTTAAATGATCGGACCTGAAAAAATCCAAATAATGATCATCAATGTTGGATATCAAGGTCGATACCTAAATTAATGAAGGAGTAACTATGGCGTTAACAAAAAATAATATTGTGTCTCAAATAAACAAGATGGGATACAATCAAAAAGATTCTGTGTTTATTGTTGAGACCCTTATTGAAATCATTAAAGCAACTCTGGAAAAAGGTGAAGATGTTTTGATTTCAGGATTCGGTAAATTTTGCGTCAAAGAAAAAAAACAAAGAAAAGGACGAAATCCTGCAACTGGTGATGACTTAATGTTGCGAGAAAGACGGGTGGTCACTTTTAAATGTTCGGGCAAACTGCGCGAAAGAATAAATTAATCAATCCCAAAAAAATATTAGAATTAATATCAGATAGTTACCAATGTTTCTTAAATTCCTGATAATTTATTGAGTGTATCTGGTTGACATAAACAGATTTATTTATTAGGATGCTTCTCTTAAATTTTTTTTTAGTGAATTGAATTCAAAATAACTATCTGCATTCAGGAATTTTTAACAAAAGTATGTCACAAAAAACAACAGGTATTATGGCGTACAATTGTTGATATTTCTATCATGCAAAGATTCAAATATTCGGGTTTGAAAACCGATAAGATATGTATAATCTTTCCACGAAGGGAGGAAATGAATGTCAACTGAAAAGAAAGTCGCTGCAAAAAAAGCTGTAGCCGCCAAGGCTAAAGATAAAAAGCTCAATATAGAAGCAGCAACAATTTGTCCATCAACGCAACAGATGTTGCGACGGGCGGAACGAGATGGTGTCGAGATTGCATTTCATCGTGCGGACAGTATGAAAGCCTGTCCCATTGGTGCAGATTCAGCATGTTGTAAACATTGTTCCATGGGACCTTGCCGATTGAATGCAAAAGATCCTTACAGCAAGGTGGGTGTATGTGGTGCAACCATAGATACCATTCAGGCAAGAAACTTTGCGCGCATGGTCGTCAGTGGCGCTGCAGCGCATACAGATCATGGAATGTCCATGTTGGATGTTTTTCGAGAAGTTGTTCGCGGGCATATAAAAGATTTCAAGATCAAAGATACAGATAAACTTATTTCTGTAGCAGAATCTGTTGGAATCGAAACCCAGGATCGCGATATTAAAGAAATTGCAACCGATCTTTACGAAGAACTGGAGAAAACGTACACAGGCATTGAAGGTGAAATTCCTTTTATGAAAAGAGTGCCTGAAAAAACATTGGAAACATGGCGAAAATTGGGTATTGTTCCGCGCGGTGCCATGAGAGAACTCATGGAAATGATGCATCGTACGCACATTGGTGTAGATCAGGAATACAGCAATATTGCCAAACATTTCAGTCGAACAGCTTTAAGTGATGGTTGGGGCGGCTCAATGGTTGCCACTGAAGTATCTGATATTCTATTTGGTACACCCAGTCCTTTGAGCGTTGAAGTGGATATGGGCGTATTGAAAGAAGACCATGTCAATGTGATTATCAACGGTCATGAGCCCAACTTTTTTGAATCCATGATCGTTTCTGTTCAAGATCCTGCTTTGATTCAAGCGGCAAAAGATGCCGGTGCTAAAGGCATTGTGTTGGCTGGAATGTGTTGTTCTGGTGCAGAAGTCCTATCACGTCATGCCATACCGCATGCGGGTAACTTTATGTCAACAGAGGCAGTCATTATAACGGGTGCTGTTGATGCAATGGCT
>Ga0272440_1003301_pt1 | contig 12126 bp, 8 predicted proteins | sample SSMMMBAug17_FD_192440 | JGI IMG/M metagenome (GOLD analysis project Ga0272440, IMG submission 192440) | Marine sediment archaeal communities from Little Sippewissett salt marsh, Falmouth, MA, United States - SSM-MMB-Aug17 | ecosystem: Environmental > Aquatic > Marine > Wetlands > Sediment ... | reverse complement strand
TTTGACTGTCCATATGTTCCTGATGCATCTGGGCCTCTTGGAGACATGTTGTCTGTTATAGCCCCAATCACAGAAAGGGAAGGGGATTGATTGTCAAATCTCATTTCGCCGCATATGCCACACATAAAACTCCTTTATTGTATAAGTTTGAATGTATACAATTCATCTCATTTACATGAGTACTGAGGATGTCGCTGAAAAAGATTTAAAAACTCTTTTCATTCAAACAAGATGAATTGTTTTTTCGTAAAACCAATGTAGGGAAGAACCTTATGTTCGCCCTCCGGACAAAAACCTTTATCAAACCTATGTTCGAGAATGAAGTATAAACGTTTGCCTTGGACATAGGTTCGCAAACGATTTTTGTTCGGAGAGCGAACATAAGGTTCGCCCCTACATTGTTTTTGCTCATAGGTTTGATATCGGTTTTTGTTCGAGGGCAAACATCATATTCGCTCAACCATATAAATCAAAATTTAAAATAGTTCCCCTAACCTGTACGCACGCCCTAGAGACACCAAGTTAGGCGTTCCCAGGCAGAGCCTGGAAACGAGCTGTATCTGTTTTTCAAAAGTCAAGACAAAAAACTTTAGAATTGAATAAAATCAATTCAAAATATCTTAAATTACAAATAATTAGAATGATATGCTATTTTCTATAATACTTATTTAAACTATTACAACACAATAAAACAGTTGTCAATAAAAAGTTTGCAAGAATCATAGTAGGGATTACTTTTACTGCCACTCCATTCTATTGATTAAATAGCATAATAATTAATTATTATATTTTATAAATATTAAAACCTCTCTGATATACTTCCCTTTTGCTTCAGCCAGTGTCCATCCAGTTATTAGATTCTCAGGGGCGTATGTACAGGTTGAGGGAACTATTCTAATTTCGATTTGTGGTTTGTGTGGTTGAGCGAATATGTTCGCCTTCCAAACAATTACCGGAATCAAACCTATATGTTCGGAAACAAGTGTATGGGGTTCAGACATAGGTTCCTTTATTTATGGATTTTTTTCGGTGGGCGAACATAAGGTTCGCCCCTACATTGGTTTCGGTCATTGATTGGAATTCGGTTTTAGTCTGAAACAAATATGTTCCTCCCAACTTATATATACGCCCATCAGCATGTATCAGCATTTGGGCTGCGAACTCTTGATAAAGTGAAAAATTTCTGATAAAAAAAAAATATACATACTTGATGTTCAATCTTTTTTGTCTTGACTTTTAAAAACTGGTACTGCTCGTTCCCAGACGCTGCCTGGGAACTTAGTTTGGGCGGCTCTGCTGCCTATTCATTGAACAGGTGACAGAGCCACCTTTAAGACGTTTCCAGGCAGAGCCCTTATCGTTATACATATCTCGGTAAGTGGCGTATGTAAAAGTTGGGGTGAAATGTCCAAATTTCGTTTTGTATTGGAAATGATTAATGTAAAAAAAAAAGTAAGCAGGAGCAAGAATTCATGACGCCCCAGCCTTTTCATATAATTCAATGCCCTTTAGAAGGCACCAATTTGATAGAAGCCAGTGCTGGCACTGGTAAGACTTATACCATATGCAGTCTGTACGCACGGCTGATTATTGAAAAAGCGTATCATGTATCAAATATTCTCGTAGTGACTTATACTGATGCTGCTACTGAAGAATTACGCGGTCGTATCCGAAATGTCCTTTATGACATGCATGTCCTGTATGCCAGTTATTTAAGAAACAAAAAAATTTCAAGTTCATCATATGATTCCTGGATGATTGATTTGTTTGGCAAATGTCCACCAACCGCAAAACACGTTCAAAATCTTGAAATGGCCATTCGTAACTTTGATGAAGCTGCTATTTACACCATTCATGGATTTTGTCATCGGGTTTTACAGGAAAACGCATTTGAAAGCGGTGTCATTTTTGATGCAGAATTACTTACAGACGTTTCCCATCTTATTCAGGAGATTTCGGATGATTTTTTTCGCACGCATTTGTATGAAGCCTCATTGCTATTTTTGCAGTATGCGAGAAAAACAGGTCATACGCCTGACATGATTCGAAAATGGATAGGTTATGTGCTGCAAATGCCTTTTGTCGAAATTATGCCTGATGTTATCTGCCCATCTGAGCAAGAGATTGCTTATCAAGAAAAACATTATACAAGTTTTTTTGAACAAACCCATATCGTATTTAATAGTTATTATAATGATATAAAGGAGTTATTAACTTACGACAACAGTTTGAATAAAACAATTTATCCCAAAAAGTCGATTCCAGGTTTTATGCGCACATTGGCATCGTTTTTTTCAGAATTACCATATACGCAACTGCCAATAGAATTATTAAAAAAATTTCAGGCATGTGAAATCAGAAAGAATACAAAAAAATCATTTGTTCCGCCCCAACATCAATTTTTTGATATCTGCGAACAACTCATGGATTCATATGCAGATCTTGAAGCACTGTATGAAAAGAAGATGACCTATATCAAAAGAGAATTTATGCAAAAAGCACAACCGGTTCTGACTGAAAAGAAAAAGAAACTTCAGATTCAAAGTTTTGATGATTTACTGCATTATGTTTACAAAGCCCTTAAAGATGGAGAGGATAGTCTTTTGGCCACGAGCATTCGCAAAAAGTACAGGACCGCATTAATTGATGAGTTTCAAGATACAGATCCCATTCAATATCAAATTTTTTATACCATTTTTAATTACCCGAATTGCATTTTATATATCATTGGTGATCCAAAACAGGCAATATACAGCTTTCGTGGTGCTGATTTATTTGCATACCTCAAAGGTGCTGAAAATTCGGATCACCAATATACTTTAGATAAAAATTGGCGTTCCAGTTCATTGCTTGTTGAGGCAATTAATGCAATGTTTTTACAAAATCCTGCAGCTTTTGTTTACAAAAATATGAAATTTCAAGCGGTTCAGTCCCAACTGCCCCAGGTTCAAATGATCATTGAGAACAACCCCCAAGCTCCTTTACAAATACTCTATATTGAGGATCCAGAAACGCCGGAAACCCCTTTAAATAAAAAAACAGCAAGAGAGATAATCTACGATCAGGTGACAGACCATATAAATACATTACTTCAACTGTCCAGGAAAAATTTGGCATCATTGGATAATAATCCCATTCAATCTTCTGATATAGCGGTTTTAGTTCGGAATAACTTTGAAGCGCATCACATACAGGTCGCGCTTCGGAAACGTGGCATTCCTGGTGTTGTATTTTCCAAAGATCGCGTATGGTTATCTGCGATTTGCAACGATTTGTCTCAAACCATTGCTGCTGTTGTAGATTTTCAAAATGAACAAAAACTAAAAAGCGCTCTGACTTCTGCATTGATTGGCTTGAATGCTGATGACCTGCTTGATATAATCGCAGATAGCAATCGATATGATGAATGGGTTACACGTTTTCAATCGTATCATGAATTATGGCAGCAAAAAGGCTTTATGGTGATGTTTCGTTTTCTGTTATCCACAGAAAATGTACGTGCAAATATTCTATCTATGGAAAATGGTGAACGTTTACTCACTGATCTCCTACATATTGCTGAATTGCTTCATCAGGTTGATTCGGAAAAGCAACCCGGCATGTCAGGGCTAATCGAATATTTCAATCGGTTTATTATAGGTGAACAGTTCGCCAGGCATGAATCCAATATGAGATTGGAAACTGATGAAAATGCTGTCAAAATTGTAACGATCCATAAAAGTAAAGGATTGCAGTACAAAATTGTGTATTGTCCTTTTCTTTGGGATGGCGCCAAACTTCACAAGGATAGTCCCTTTGTGATTCATGATCCAGAAAATGAATTTGTACTGACATTACCCATAACAGAAGAAGAGCGAAACAATTGCATTGAATGGGCGCATTCAGAATATCTGGCAGAAAATATGCGGTTACTATATGTGGCCTTGACCCGCGCGCAATATCAATGCTACCTGGTTCATGGGAATATAAGTACTGCTGCAAGCAGTCCGCTATCCTGGCTCCTGCATGGAAAGGACTTCATTCAAGATGGAAAGGTCCCTTCTGATATTGTTTCTGTGCTGAATAATTCAAGAATGACTCGAAAAAAAACCTGGCTTGCATTAAATCAATTGGCCAAAATTACGAGCATCCAGGTTTGTTACCAAAAATGGCCATTACCAGAAATATCTTCTTCTCATGGGGTATCTTTTGCCGAAACAACGCCTGTTTCTTATGATCTGGCATGCCTAAAACCACATCAAAAAATAGACGCATCTTGGTGCATTACCAGTTTTTCAGCGCTGACATCCATCACTCATCATGCATCTGAAGTACCAGATTACGATCATCATATTGATCTGCATCACGATATTGCCCAACATGCAGAAAAAGCCCCAAAACCGATGTCTATTTTTGCCTTTCCAAAGGGCAGCAGACCAGGAACTTTTTTACACGAATTACTGGAACATGTTGATTTTGAAAAATCTGATGTTTCGTCTATTGAACGTCTTGTGTCAGATAGATTGGCTGAATATGGATTTGATTTACAATGGAAAAAAACTATTATTCGCTTGATCGATCGGGTAAAATGGGCATGTTTATCCAAAACTGATCCAGATTTTCGATTGTGTCATATTCAATCAGTGGATCAAATCATTGAATTGGGATTTTATTTTCCAATCAAAGATCTTCAACCCAACAGGATAAAATCAATTATTGATACAGTCCCCTGGGTCAGGCGATCTAAAGTAGATATGTATCCCCTGGATACTTATCAAATTAATGGGATGATGAAAGGTTTTATTGACCTCATTTTTTCATATAAAAACAAATTTTATATTATCGATTGGAAATCCAATTACCTAGGGCCTGAACTAAAAAACTACAATCAATCCGCCATGAAACGCTCAATTTTAGAACATTATTACATTCTTCAATACTATATTTATACCATTGCATTACATCGATATCTTGGCCAACGAATTGAAAATTATGACTATGAAACACATTTTGGTGGGATATATTATATTTTTCTGCGTGGTCTTGATAACAAACATTCAGGAAATTATGGTATTTTCTGGGATCGACCCTCAAAAGATACTGTAATGGCGCTTGATCAATTTTTTCATGAAGGGCTTCATTTTTTTTTTAAACAATCCGCATTTTTCTCGCAGAAAAGTTTTGACTTTTAAAGAGAAAGGCTACGAAACATGAGGATTAATCTAAAAAAAAAGTGTATGCATATTTTTTTGTACTGAAATCGTAAATTAAGATAGATGTGAAGATTCAATCATCGCCTGGAAATCATAAATGGTTGTTTGATTACGTCCTTTATGTTTTGAGGCATAAAGAGCTTTATCCGCAATCGCTATCAAATCCACCTCAGTACAATCCTGATCTGAAGGTTTAATCCATGTCGCTCCTAGACTGATTGACACATTTACAGGCCCCTCCTTGGTTTCATAAGGTTGCTGACAAACTGTTTGACGAAGTCGCTCAGCAACACAATGCACTTCAGTTTCACCACATTGTGGCAGGACAATGATAAATTCTTCACCGCCATAGCGGCCAATGGTATCATAGCGACGGGTGCATTGTCTCATTTGTTCAGCCAATCCAATGAGAACATCATCACCGACAAGATGGCCAAAGTTATCATTGATGGACTTAAAGTGATCAATATCAATCATTGCAATACCAATGGACGAGTTATCGCGTCTCGCCCTTGATATTTCACGTGCCAACATATTCATCAGTTCAGATCGATTGAACAATTGTGTCAGAGGGTCATGGGTTGCTTGAATACGCAGTTTTTCTCTCGCATCAATTAATTCATTCTGAAGATTTATGATTCGTTTACCAGCTCTGAGGCGGACTTTCAATATATGTGGATCAAAAGGTTTGGAAATAAAATCATCTGCACCAGCATCCATCGCTTCAATCAAGTCTTGTTTACTCTTTTTGGCAGTTAACAAAATGATATAGATATAAGGTTCTTTAATATGTTGACGAATTTTCTTACATAGTTCAATGCCATTCATATTGGGCATCATCCAATCAAGAAGAATAATTCTTGGTCTGCCTTTTTTTTGAAGGATGTTCCAGGCTTCATATCCATCTTTGGCGCTGATAATTTCATATCCCCACTGTGAAAGGCGGCCTTCAAGAATCATTCGGGTCATTTCCGAGTCATCAATGATTAATATTTTCACTTGATTTCATTCCTCATTTTTTAAATAACATCAATGGAAGCATGCTTACCGAAGGCACACAGAATGCCAAACCTTGACTTTTTTCCAGTATTGACATTCACAGTTACATACATTGTATTTTCAGGAATTTCAAAGAATTTTTTACCAAATTTTTTTCAAACTGCTTTCATAACATTAAGAGGCGTCAGGGGATGAAAGGACGCAACCTTGGGTAAGGATGCAAGGGATGCAAAAAGTGGACATTAAATCCATTTGAGTTGATCTAATCGATAACGAATATTTCTCTTATTTCCGGGAAACCATGTTTTTTCAATATTTTGATGCGGCTTTAATTTTAGTGTCAAGGGAAGATTTCCTACCAGAAAGGTCGCAAATATTTGGCCTGTTTTTTTTTCCAGACTCAGTCGCGATATAACGCCTTTCAGATCAATTTCTATGGCACTGGCGGGAATATGTTCATGACCAAAGGTAAAGGCTTTAATTACTGCGATTGAATTCTTGTTTGGCGGTTCTGTGACATAAAACTTTTGACCATCAGATAAAATTTTTCCCCATTTTCCTGATTCCAATTTTTCCCAGGGCCCAAAGATAAAATTTTCCTGTCCTGTTTCTAAGATTTTTCCCTGAAAAAAATGCAATATTTCGTCACAGGTCTCATAAAGCCATTGCCTGTCATGACTCGCTATGATAATGGTCGTACCTGATTGTTTGCGCGCTCTGAGTGAGGCATCTTTGATCAGTTGTTCGCTGAGAGAATCCACACTGGCAGTTGGTTCATCAAGAAGTAATACTCTTGGCTTCAGAGCGAGTCTTGAAGCTAAAGCGACACGCTGCCGCTCCCCTCCTGAAAGCGCATACCATTCTCGTTGTGCGTATTCCTTGTATGTTAAGCCCACTGTTAACAATGATTCTTCCACTCTTGATTGAATATCATTGACATTGCCTCTTAACTTAAGGCCATAGGATATATTTTTATACACATTACGTTTCATGAGGAAAGGTTCTTGCGGAAGCAATGACACTAAAAATCTGGCGCTGTCAGAAAAAGGTGCAACAGGGTAACCATCAAAATAGATTTCACCCTCAGTGGGTTTTTCTATAAGTCCTAAAAGTCTTAGAAATGTACTTTTTCCGCTTCCATTGGGGCCGACAAGTCCGATGATAGAAGATTTTTGAATGGAAAGATAATTTATTTCCAGAACTGTTTTACTGTCATAATTGTGCTTGATGCCTTTGATTTCATAAATGGGCGGATTCAATGATTCAATTCCTTCGGCGTAAAAATGAAACAGAAATATTGACACAAAAAGCGATAAACAGCAAGACCAATCCCAGCGCCACCCCCATACCGAATTGCCCCTTGTTGGTTTCCAAAGCAATAGCTGTTGTAATTGTACGTGTATGCCATTTTATGTTTCCACCTACCATCATCGACACTCCCACTTCGGTCATTACCCGGCCATATGCTGCCATCGCACCGGCCATTAAAGCATGCCGAACTTCCCAAAGTGTTGTCAAAAAAAGCTGTCTTCGATTGCCTCCCACAGACATGATCATGATGCGAAGTTTACGATCCGCGCATTCCACCGCCGCTGCACTTAAGCTGATCACAATGGGTAATGCCAGGATCGTCTGGCCTATGGCAATGCCTTGTAATGTGAAAAGCAAGCCAAAATTTCCCATTGGTCCGCGATGGGTCAAAAACGCATAAACGATCAGTCCGATAAACACAGTGGGCAAAGCCATTAAGGTGTCAGTTATCGTTCTTAAGGTTTTTTTCCATGTAAAGTTATAATAACCAAGACAAAAACCTACAGGAATCCCTATCGTCAGAGAACATACGATAGAAAAACTGGAACAACTCAATGTTGCCCATATCGCTGAGTATGTTTCATCATTACCAGAGATCAGGAGATGAAATGCTTTAAGAAAACCTTCTAATAAAAAATTCATTTTTTGAGTCAGGATAAAAAACGCGACTGCATGAAATTGTGAAGATGTTTTGGCATGCAGTCGCATTGTTATGGATATTTGTCAAAAATTATGGATGCTATTTTGCATTGGGCGTAAACAACTGTTTGCCTAAAAGTTTAAAATCATTAATCAGCTTCTGTGCTTCCGCTCCGGTAATCCATTCAATAAAAGTCCTGGCCAGATCATATTTTGCATTTGAGCAATGCTTTTTGTTGACAGCGATAACGCTATACTGATTCAACAATATGGCATCACCTTCGACCAAAATTTTAAGCGGTGGATTTCCTTTCAAATTTGCCTCATACTTAATGTAAGTCCCGCGGTCAGACATTGTATACCCATTACGTTCTGTTGCAACATTAATTGTGGCCAGCATGCCTTGACCAGTCTGGACATACCAACCTTCTTTTTCTGGGACAGGAATGTTCGAAATTTTCCACAGAGAAATTTCCTTTTTGTTTGTCCCTGAATTATCTCCCCGGCTGACAAAAACAGCTTTTTTGGCTTTGATGATCTGAAGGGCCGCTTCAATTGATTTCCCCTTTATTCCGGCACTGTCTTGATCCGGCCCTATGATAACAAAATCATTGTACATTATTTCCCGACGATCTGTGCCAAAACCATTGTTTACAAATTTTTTTTCAGATGCTGGCGCATGAACCATTAATATGTCAACATCACAGTTCTCACCCATTTTAAGTGCCTTGCCTGTTCCGGTTGCAGTCCACTTTAATTCGATTCCGGTTTTTGCTTTAAATTTTGGAATTAAATAATCCAGCAGGCCAGTGTTATCAGTACTTGTGGTGGTTGCCATCATTAATTGCTGCTTTTGGGAAATCCCAACTGCTGGAAAGATACAAACAAACAACACGAAACATGCCGCAGCAAGAAAAAAACGTTTCATTATTCCTCCCTTTTTTTTAGCCAATTGTAAAATACAAAACAACTTATTTTGGTCTGATTCTATTTAATTCATACCTGCCAAAACTTTAAACCAGTGAATTAAATCTTTCAAACCAACTACACCATCATTGTCAAGATCGCAATGATTTTGTGGCAGATGAATGGTATACCTGGGCATTTCTCTATTGATATTTTCTTCGACATGAACATTATCAATGGTTAAAATCGATTTATCTTCATGTTTAATTGAAATCGAATAATCACCAACAGGCACATTTTCAATAGTATACATCCCATCCGGATGGCTCGTGACCTTATGACCTGTTTCAACAACAGTGATTGTCGCATTGTCAAAAGGAAAGATTTCATTGCCATTTGACAGCAACAATTGTCCGGAAATGCTTCCAGTTTGTCCCTGAATGGCTCCATAAATGATAATTTTTTCTTGATCAATGAAATCCCATCCCGCTTCCAGAAGATTGATATCAGTTGTGCCTTCTGGTAAAGGTTCAACCTTGATAATAGTGACAGAGCGCGTGCAGAATCCAGCATTATGATCCAGAGTGTCATCATGCGGCCAGATAACATCCTGATTAGCTGAATTTGATGACTGATCTGGCTCTGATGGATTTTTCTGGGGCACAACAATGCGATATGGGCCAGCGCCATCCAGTTTGTTTTCATTATTTAAAACTCCGATTGTGAGGTCTGAGCCATTTCGCTGAAACGCCAGAAGCGCTTTTAAACCGCCTGAAACAGGTATGAGCTGACCATTAGAAAATGATGAACAAAGGGGCGCACTGTAATCACACCAGGATTCTGCTTCAGGTTTATAATAATATTGAGCTTGTGGATATGTCCCTCTGATATGGTATAAACTATATTCATCAGCAGGATCTAATGGATGATAATTTGACCAACCATCCGGTGCATAAACTGTAATGCCGGTTGCAGAATCTAAAATGCCCGCATCATCCAAAAGAATTTCCAGCGGCACACCTGTATATTCAGCATAAAAATCCCCGGATCGACTGGTGTTCATCATCATAAACTGTGTATGCAGGGTTAATTGGCTTAAATCTTCTTTGGAATAAATCCGAGAAGGGGCAACGATTTTGCCTGGATCATCTGATGCATCACCTGGATACCTGAGAGACAGTATTTCATCAATATTTGAAAATCCATCCGTATCAGAATCCTTGACTTCAATTGCTTTAACTGCATCAGCATTTCTTCCAGAGACCAAATAATCCATGCCATAAGCATTTAATGTCTCTGTAATACTGCCTATGGCATTATAACCATATTTGTAATGGCACCACTGGCAACTTCCCATTTGAACAAATACACCTGGTTTTTTTTCATAGCTCCCACCAGTATGACATAACGCACAACTGTCCAACTTTGTGTCTTTTTTGTCGGGATATATTTGTAAAAATTGGGTGCTATCTTCTTCATTCATGTGATGGTAGGCTGAAAAAGATAGAGATGATGATAATGCAACAATTAAACATAACATTATCAATAAAGTAAATGGTTTGTTTCTCATAAAAACCTCCTAAATTGTTATTTGAAAACGTAATGTAAAAGCGGTCTCTGATGACATATATTCAATCGTGCCATCAGGATTCACACGTATTCTTAATGGATCAGAAATATCTGTAACAGAATAATCAAGCAGTAATCGGTAGTGCATGCCTGCAAAATAACTCAAGGCGATAGAATAGGCATTAGCTTCTTTAGTAGCATTGTAAGCATTTTCAATCATCCATTGCTGATCGCCTGAAAAGTATTCACGTCTAAAAGCAGCCTGCCACAGACCTGTTTGATTTTCTGATTGCTTCTTTATGGGTTGTGTTTGGGACTTGATATCAAAGGAATGGCCATATAAATTGATTACAAAAGATACGTACCACGAATAAAAATTGGCATCACCAGGAATGCCACGAACAGGATTCAATTGTATATATTGATATCGTTGATATTCACCATAACAGGCCAATGGCCCATAGCGCAAACCACCTTCAATGGCTGTTCTTTTTCGCTTATCCACCTCAAGCAGTGCGCCAAACTTGGTATTTGCATTAAGAACATATAAACTGCGTTTGGTGCCAATCATTCCTGTCGATTTCACATTTACAGAAATATTGCTTAAATCAATTCGCCCTTCTGTATAAGATATGCCTGAAAAGAGCCCTGATAATACAGGTATTTCAGTCAGTGCAAAAGGACAAAGCATAAATCGGACTGCCATTTCAGGATCATCTTTTTGATTTCCCCCGGATGAACCATCAATGCCATCTCCATTAAACATGCCAATACCATATGAAAACGTTTTTCTTAAAAATTGACCCCCAATCATCAAGCCAATATCCCGCCCCGGCTGCAATGAATATCCAATGGATCGTTCTGCAAAAGGAAATTTACTGTCATTGATTTGCCATTCATGGCTGAAAGGAACTTTGAATTGACCCATACGAACCAACAAAAATGAATTGACCTGATAATCAGCAAATATATCAACGAGATGCTGAGTTTCATTTCCCTGAAATTCAAAGGCCATCAGGTAAGCCAGTTGGTTTGAAATATTTCCTTTTAAATGTATACGTGCCCTTCTGATATCAAATCGACTATCTGCTCTGGCAGGATTTGAAATATTTCGATAATCAGTCTGTAACGTGCCTCCGATAAATATTGAATGATTGATATCTTCACCTTTTATTTCTAATGAATGACTATTCATCACACATGAAAATAGAATGGCCTGAACAATAATTATATAAACATTTATTTTGAGTAAAGTAAGTGGGTATTTCAATTGATTAACTCCAAATGCGGTCCCAGGGAAATCTTTTCCAACTGCACCGCACATTTTTTTTTCCGAATCTATGCCAGACACATCCGATCAATTTTAAATAAAATTAATATAAATCTTAATTATTTTAATAGATTGGGTTCGCAAAGTGCCACATTTGGCATAACGTATTGTGATAAAATACCATTAACAAATCGTAATGTCAAAAAAATTATGAGATTATGCTGTGTCCTTACAGGGCTA
>Ga0272440_1003300_pt1 | contig 12128 bp, 3 predicted proteins | sample SSMMMBAug17_FD_192440 | JGI IMG/M metagenome (GOLD analysis project Ga0272440, IMG submission 192440) | Marine sediment archaeal communities from Little Sippewissett salt marsh, Falmouth, MA, United States - SSM-MMB-Aug17 | ecosystem: Environmental > Aquatic > Marine > Wetlands > Sediment ... | reverse complement strand
AGAATACCAGATGTCACTGGCAAATACTTCTGGCCAACTCGCTTATACATTAGATGACTTACAATTGATAAAAAATGGCTTTCAAAGCGGTAAAACAATTGATGGTTCGGATACATTGAAAGTATGGCATAAGGAGAATTCTGCATATAGTGAACGTATCTGGTTATCACAAGATGATGATATCTGGTTAACAGAAAATTGTATGCCTACTTCGGATGTTTGTGTTGAGCCTGGGGCTGGAGTTGTTGTGAATCAATAATACTTTTTCAAACTAATCCTATTTATAATTCAATTGTCTTGAGTTCAAAAGGTGCTCTCTTCCTCAAAATAAGGTGGCCAAAATAATAAGTACAGGTTAACCAAAAATGATAGTGAGATTTCACTCCACATGGCATTCCGGGCCTTTGTATTTTGTGATTGAAAAACCACATACTTCGAATAGAAATATTTTCTGATATTATGTTCATATATTAACACCACAGAATCATTTAATACAGACCTTTGGATACATATTTTTTTTTTGATTCTTATACAATATGCAATAACCCAAAATAATTAATAGAATTAAAATGAAGCCAAACACAAGCATGATTTTTAACATATTTATCATACCCTGCTGGTCTTGCAATGCATTGATTAAAACAGGAATAATTTGTGGATAATCAATGGCATATTTATCATTAACCTCTGTAACAACTTCAGGTATAATTTGAACGACTTCCTGGGCAATTAATCCCAAATGAATTTTTTGTTTTGTATCAGATTTATACTTAAAGAATACCGGGCGAAGTTGTTGAATGGTTGCTAATCCATATTGAGATAAATCTTGAATATCTTTTTTACTGAAACGATCAGAGGCGGTTAACCAGGAATCACCATCACAAAAAGCATTATCTCCCACAGTTAACTTATATCCAGGCGTAACGTTATCTATACCGACATTCACGCCTGTAAAATAAGAATAACCCGAAGCAGCAATAACGACTCTGGTTAAGTTATCTGCAGAAGTATCTTTTAGGACGATTAATGGGTTATCATTGATATCTCTTTTAAATGCAATAATCTCAGTTTCTGAGTTATCTGTATCCATATAATTAATTACTCGCATCACATTGTCAGTGGCCTCCTTTTTTATGATAACCTGGCCATCCTGACCATTATCACCGGATTTCGATCCAGGAATAAGGAGAATATCACCGCCATTTTGATTTGAACCGGATGCATTTTGTCCTTTAATGACAAAGTCTGTTCCTTGCCCATTGATATGTGGTGGTCGTGTTAATGTAAATGATTCAATGTTATTTCCTACAGTTATATTGGTAGTTGAAAAGGAGATGGTGCCATTGGCTGATAAATTGTTCAGGGTTGCTGTGTCTGTAATTGTCAAATTATTCGCGATAATCGTCTGGCTAGTAATTTCATCAGCGATTAAGCTGTCAGTCAGATTGAGTGATTGTGCATTGACTGAACTTAAAATTGTCGTTCCCCCAGCAGTTAAATCAGAAAGACGAGTTTGACCTGTTACATCAAGTGTGTCTGAAAGGACTGAGCCTTTTAAATTTGTAACACCCGAAACTGTTAAATCAGTTACAATACTTGTATTCGTAAAATCTGCTGAATTTGCAGAAAATTGTTGAATTGTCCCAACGCTGGCTGACATATTTGTAAAATTTGTTTTTCCTGACACAGAAAGATCGCCAGATATTGCTGAATTGGTTAATAAAGCAGAATTCAACGCCAGGTTATCAAATGTAGCAGTAATTGCATTCAATTGAGATAAGGATGTTATGCCTGAAACAGTCAAGTCTGATGCAATACTTGCATTTGTTATATTAATGTTTTTGGCGGACATATTAGAGAGACTGGAAAGACCTGTAACAGAAAGAGCGCCTGATATGCTTGTATCTGTTAATTGTGCGATGCTTGATGATAAATGGGCAATGGTTCCTGTGATGGCTGTTAATTGGGACAAGGATGTACTCCCTGATACTGTCAGATTTGATGCAATGCTTGTATTCGTTATGTTTGCATTTGAAAAAGACACACTGCCATTGGCAGATAAATTGTTCAAGGTTGCTGTGTCTGTAACTTTCAAGGTATTTGCGGTAATCGTCTGGACAGTAATTTCGTCAGCCATTAAGCTGTCAGTCAGATGGAGTGATTGCGCATTAACTGAACTTAAAATTGACGTTCCATCAGCAGTTAAATCAGTAAGACGTGTTTGCCCTGTTACATCTAGTGCGTTTGAAAGGACAGTACCTTTTAAATTTGTAACCCCAGAAACTGTTAAATCTGATACAATATTTGTATTTGTAACATCCACTGAATTTATAGATAATTGTTGAATTGTTCCAACATTGGCTGACAAGTTTGAAATACTTGTTTTTCCTGACACAGAAAGGTCTCCAGATATTGCTGAATTTGTTATTAAAGCACTATTTAATGCTAATTGATTAATGGTTGCAGTGATTGCATTTAATTGTGATAAGGATGTCATCTCTGAAACAGTCAAGTCTGATGCAATACTTGCATTTGTTATATTAATGTTTTTGGCGGACATATTAGAGAGACTGGAAAGACCTGTAACAGAAAGAGCGCCTGATATGCTTGTATCTGTTAATTGTGCGATGCTTGATGATAAATGGGCAATGGTTCCTGTGATGGCTGTTAATTGGGACAAGGATGTACTCCCTGATACTGTCAGATTTGATGCAATGCTTGTATTCGTTATGTTTGCATTTGAAAAAGACACACTGCCATTGGCAGATAAATTGTTCAAGGTTGCTGTGTCTGTAACTTTCAAGGTATTTGCGGTAATCGTCTGGACAGTAATTTCGTCAGCCATTAAGCTGTCAGTCAGATGGAGTGATTGCGCATTAACTGAACTTAAAATTGACGTTCCATCAGCAGTTAAATCAGTAAGACGTGTTTGCCCTGTTACATCTAGTGCGTTTGAAAGGACAGTACCTTTTAAATTTGTAACCCCAGAAACTGTTAAATCTGATACAATATTTGTATTTGTAACATCCACTGAATTTATAGATAATTGTTGAATTGTTCCAACATTGGCTGACAAGTTTGAAATACTTGTTTTTCCTGACACAGAAAGGTCTCCAGATATTGCTGAATTTGTTATTAAAGCACTATTTAATGCTAATTGATTAATGGTTGCAGTGATTGCATTTAATTGTGATAAGGATGTCATCTCTGAAACAGTCAAGTCTGATGCAATACTTGCATTTGTTATATTAATGTTTTTGGCGGACATATTAGAAAGACTGGAAAGACCTGTAACAGAAAGACCGCCTGATATGATTGTATCTGTTAATTTTGCGATGCTTGACGATAAATGGGCAATGGTTCCTGTGAAGGCTGTTAGTTGAGACAAGGATGTGTTCCCCGATACTGTCAAATTTGATGCAATGCTTGTATTCGTTATGTTTGCATTTGAAAAAGACACACTACCATTGGCAGATAAATTGTTCAAGGTTGCTGTGTCTGTAACTTTCAAGGTATTTGCGGTAATCGTCTTGACAGTAATTTCATCAGCCATTAAGCTGTCAGTCAGATGGAGTGATTGTGCATTGACTGTACTTAAAATTGTCGTTCCATCAGCAGTTAAATCAGAAAGAAGTGTTTGACCTGTTACAACGAGTGCGTCTGAAAGGACAGTGTTTTTTAAATTTGTAACCCCAGAAACTGTTAAATCTGAACCAATATTTGTATTTGTAAAATCCACTGAATTTGCAGATAATTGTTGAATTGTCCCAACACTGGCTGACAGGTTCGCAATACTTGTTTTTCCTGACACAGAAAGATCTCCAGATATTGCTGAATTTGTTATTAAAGCACTATTTAATGCTAATTGATTAATGGTTGCAGTGATTGCATTTAATTGTGACAAGGATGTCATCTCTGAAACAGTCAAGTCTGATGTAATACTTGCATTTGTTATAATGATGTTTTTGGCGGACATATTCGAAAGACTGGAAAGACCTGTCACAGACAGTCCTTCTGATATGCTCGTATTTGTAAAGTTTGCTGTATGCGCTGAAAGGGATTCAATTGTTCCTGAGTCAGCAAACATTATGTTAATGTCCATTTGATCAGTTGCCAATACTTTTCCGGCCATATTCACATGATTCAGGTTGGCTGTGTTATCTACAGTCAATTTCCCAGATACAGACAACACACCAGTGATATAAGCCGTATCGCTGACAGCAAGTTTGACTGTTGAAACATAGTGATCAATATCTGTTTTGCTGTATACATCAACAGTATTTGCTTTTTGATCGGTTTCTATTCGATCTAAAACAGAAAAGCCGAATATGTGCCATGTGTTCCCATCACTGACAAATGAAACCTGATCGTTTTGATGGGTTAATGTAATCGTCTGATCTTTGGTGTTGATATGTCCAACAATCATGCTATTATTTTGCCTATCATCATATTTGATGACTGAAAAAATGCGTCCATGAAATGAACCCGGTGCAGGCAAGGTAAGTGTTATGCCGCCCTTGACCATCACAATATCATCTGCTTGAGACATCGTATAATCAACATCTACCTGCTTTACAATTCGACCTTCAAATGTCTTTGCGCGAAAAGCAGTCCATGTCATTGCCAATGGGAGAAAAGAACCATTGTGTTTTAAATAATCGCCATTATCGATTTGAACGCTTAAATAATGCGGCTGTGCAAAGCTCAATGTATAGGGAAAAGGGGTTTCAGCGCCAAGCATTACATCATACATACCTCTTGATACAGTCAATTGTTGGTTTTCTTCCCAAAGTTTGTTTGCACTTTCTTCAAATTCACCATCCCATATACTGAATGTAAATTGATATTCGCCTTCCATAACAGCCTGGCCTTCATTGTTTGTTAAAAAACCCTGAAAATTAACCATTGGAATACCTGTAGCGTATACGATACTCGTTAATGAACTATTTATGAAAACAATCATTAGTAATACGTTGCATTTTTTAATAAACATAATCGTTTTGTTCTCCTTTGCTCGATTATGGAAAAGTCAATGTCATTTCTTCGGTGACAAAGATGCCATATCCATGACCTGGTTTCATGGTTGAAAGATCATTGGATGAAAAGCTGGAATCATACATTTGCCACTGAACCTGATCATCAATATAAGATAAAACTTTATAATCATTGATCCCTGAAAAAATTTCAGGAATAAGATGCTCTGACATGGAATTATAGCCAACCCAGTTCCAACCTGATTTCAGAGAGACAGATCGCCCGGGAAAAGAACCTGTGACAATCATTGTGTCATCTGATCCCATCTCAAACCAGTAGGCTGTTCCAGCCTTGAGATTTTTAATATCATCCATTTGCGGATTGTCAGGATCATATGATTGGGAATAACCTTCCCAGACAACTTGACAATTGGGGGATAAAGATTTAATAAATTCGGCTGTTGATGACACAAGGGGTTCATTGGGGAAGCTGATTAAGTTAAACCCCTCAGTTAAGTGAATCGTATAATCAAAAGGCAGGTGGTTTGAAATGGTTGCTGTATTATTTGATGTTTCCAGTTCCGAAGGAAGGACATTTTGAATAACAATATAAAAAATTTCCAGGTCATAAAAATTGGGTACAGAAGATACATTCAGATGGAATATCACATCAGCGGTTAAGTTGGCTGGAATGGATGTAACTGTAAGCGTTTGAATGCGATTTTCAGCAACAATGCTTCCATAATAACATACGATTTGAGCCGATTGGGCTTCATTATCAGATATATTTTGAATTCTGGCAACAATGCTTATATCATTTTCAAGTTTACCAGTTGTTGATGTTATCAAAGAATGATCAGAGTCAACAATTAAGTCAGCACTTCCCAAAAGATTTCCTTCAGGTATAACACGTTGCGAATCAGTGAGATCGCTTTCAAGCCCTTCATCATTGACAGCAGACAAGAATACTTCATATTCATGTCCACTGGTTAAGCCACTTAAGGTATAATCAGTGATTGATGATACCGCAATATTATAATCATAAATACCGCTTCCCGGGCTATTGGATAAATATATTCGATATGCAATAACGTTTTCATCAATGGCATTTTCCTGCCATTTTAGAAAAATACCGCCATTGGTTGGCTGCGTTGAAACAATGGTAGGAATACTGGGCGCGCTGGCATTTTTAAAAATAATTTTTCCGGTGCTGTAGGCATAAACCGGCGCATTCTCATGATCATCTATTTTTGCATAAATATAATATTCTCCTGACAGCATATCTTCAGCTAAAACCCAGGTATATGTATTTGTGCCTTCTTCCTTGAAACCATCTTGAATTAAAACACCATTATTTCCTGTGTTATCCTGATCATAATACAGAGCAATATCTGGATTATCATCCGGATCACTTGCAATCCATTCAATGGTAACCTGGCTTTGATCTTCAATAGTTGTTGAAGGTGCAACAATTGAAATATTTGGGGTGGCATTGGGACCTAAAAGAAGAATTTGATAATCGCCAATGTCATTTTCATTGGTCAATTCAGGGATATAATCACCTTTCATTGGGTTGTTTACAACATAAAAAGACTCATTGGCTGCAGCAATATAATCAAAGTACAGATTATTTTTTTCAATATCTATGGGGCTTGTCGTGGCTGTGTCCGGACTATATTTTTTTGCGCCTTCTGCTGTTGGAACAGTCAGATTAAATAGAGGGTAATTATACTGGCTGATAATTTTGAGAACCAATTGTTCATAATCATTATTAATTGTAAACGTATCCAGGACTCTGGAACGTTTTCTGGCGCCGGAAATATAGTCAATGGCATCCTGATACTCGCTTGTGTTTGTATATCCTTGAATGTATAATACCGGTTCTTCCAGTTCAGAAATATCCAGATTCACAGTCAGGGTCAAGTCAATATGCTGATAAACAGTATATATATTTGCTTTTTGAAGTCCATCCGAGTTGTACGTAATGTTAAAATTAAAGTTTTTATTGACTGGTTTACCACCAATCCATCTGGCATCTTCCGGAACGTTCAGTTCTAAATAATTTTCTCCTGAAAGTTCCATGTGAGATCTGACAGAATCAATATTTAAAGAAATGTCACCAGATATATATCCTGAAGCAGAACTTTCATAATCATCAGTTTTGCTGGCAAAATCTGAGATGCTTATTTTTCCCCTGACATAATCAGGTGAAACATTCACATTTTCACTATCCATGCCCTTTATATTTTTGTGAAGATAAAGGTTACTGTTTTCTATCCTGAATTCTCCTAAAAGTTTCATGAGCCCTTTAAATTCAATTTCTTTATCAGTGAATATTTCCATCTCAAGACTATCACCAGTAACAGGCGCTTTTCTGACAGATTTCATAATATTTCGGATATTGTTGATTTTCATTTTAATTTTACTGCCAGTTATGGTTGGATCATTATTTGAAGATATATTGCCTATTAAGTAATCCCCTCTGGATATATCAGCAAGTACGAGATTATTACGTGGAACAGACAAGATATTCGTATAGCCCAGAAGATTTCCGGAAAGTTGATCTACAGCCAGCGGATTGTTTGAAAATTGAAACGTTGCAGGGAAAGCCGCATCATGGATTTTTTCAAGATATAATGTACTATGACCGGTTAAACCATTATTAGAAAAATCAACAATAAAAACTGGATCTTCAATACGTCCAGATATTTCATTGATTGTGTAATTCTCCTGACAGGCCAGGCAATTGGCTGTAATGGCTGCCGAGCTGTTCCCATTTTGAGAAAGAATAATCTGATCAACTGATAATGTTAAAGGGATACCACCAGAAATATCGGTGAAAATATTGTGTACAATAACCTGGTCATCTTCAACAGTCATTGTATGGCTTTGATAATCATCTGACAGTAAAAATAAAACATGATCAATAAGTTCCATCTTTGAATCGCCTTCAATCAAATGGATTATAGGCGGATTATGATTGCCATCAATTGAAAAGCGACCATGGTAAAGAGGGAAATTTTCTGGCGCACAATCCACATTTCTTTTGATATTTAAAGCGATTAAACCCTTTTTTAAATCGTCTTCAACTTGTAAGGTTGAAGTATTTAATGTAATTGTAGAAGTTATTCCCAATAATTCACTCCCCCCTGTTCTGGTGCCAACCCTGACATTACCAGTGGCAAGCCATTTATTTGGATTTATTGTATCCTGTTCAATGACATCAGCGTAAACAATGAGACTGCCAGCGATTCTTTGAGTCACTGTATATCCCATAACATCAACAATGACCGGATCGTCAGAACTGCCAAAAGATCCCTGAATACCATTTTCATCTTCTGCAATCATATAATATGCTATATGATTTCCATAAATCGAAGCACTTGGAATATTTTTTTCAAAATCTCGCTTTGTGACAGGAAGAGACTCAGATATAGCGTTGTATGAATAGTCGTTTGAAGACTTATAGAACAATGTCATTTGAACCTCTTCATCCCGATCAAAGCTCACACTGGCTGTAATAACATGAAAATTGTACGCTAAAATAGATTGCGTTTCGGGAATGTGCATGATTTCAGGCGGTTCATATCCTATTGGAACAACAAAAGGAGATGAGCCGGCATCTGTTTCAGGCAGGGTAATTGTGTCATCATCTCGACTGGCAGACAGATAAAAATTTAAATATGGAGATAGAACAAAACTTTCTGGAATCGCACTCGTATATATGCCACTGCCATTATGCGCCATGTCCAAACAAAAATAAGAAGAAGATTCCGAGCTTTTTACATATAGCTTTACTGCTGCTTCCTCAGATGAACAGTTAACAGATATTGGAATATCTGTCTGGACTGCCTGGGCCTTTGAAAATATTGCTTTGGTATCATCAGTTAATGAAAGTTGTAAATTATTTGGGGTATAGGTTCCTTCCACTGTTTTTATTTGCTGATCCACATTGAGTTTTACAGCAACATGCCTTGTATCACTGGATTCAACATCCTTTGTACGATATTGAATCATATAAGTAGATGTAATATGTGTTGCCAATTGATTGAAAATAAACAGCATACTATCGGTTACCTGAAATACACTGCCCCCTGTTGCTTCTGCAATGGGTGAAAAATTCGTTGTTGCCTGACCAGCAGAATCATCCATATAGCAATAAAAAAATATGAGTTTTTCGGTCAGGCGGGTAATCAACGAATTTTGGTCAACGCTGCATCCATCGGCGTCATTGTCTTCATCTGTGATAAGAACGATATATTTTTGCGCAAAAGACCGCCAGGCAATATGTTGTATGGCATTTGAAATGGCACAATAAGCTCTTTCAGTACTGCCATCCATTTGCATTTGATTGATATCATCAAACAAGGATTCCTTTTGATCGTATAAACTGCCATAGTTCAGAATGGTGCCATTGGGAACACTGCTGTTATCTAATCCGCCAAAAGGGACAAGCCCCACGCGATAATCCACTCCCGAAGATGCAAACGCATTTACTAGGGCATATATATTGGTATAAACAGTTGCTGCTTCCGATTGCATACTTCGCGAATCGTCATATACAAAAACAATATCCACTGCATTAAAATTTTCAAAAGTTTTGGGCGAATAAAAGTTGCCAATATCCTGAAAGATATCATTTTCCTTGATTTCAATATTTGATTCATTGAAACTCTCCTCATTTTGTTCAATGGTTAGTGACAAATTGATGATTGGAAAATAGGTATCGTCTATCTTTAAACTGACATCAGCAAAAGCATAGCAGCAATTGGCAAACATAATGAACATGATAAAAATTTGTTTTTTCATTATGCAATCATCTCCTGTTTTTTAAAGTCCTATTGATAATATACGAAAAATGCATGTAATTATTATTCTGTACCTTAGCAAAATGTAAATTATTAATTAAAAACGATAGGATACACTGGCTGAAAAAACACGACCTGTCGCAGGATAGGCAACAGGAACATTTCCAACATAAGCCCCGCCTTTCATTTTTCCAAAATCAGCATATATGGTGTTCAATATATTGGTGAGAGCAATCTTGAATGTTGCAGTATCGTATTTATACAAATAATTGATATCAAAAACTGAATACTGCTCCAATTTGAGATCATTGGTTTTATCCATGAATTTTTCGCTGACACACCTTCCGGAAAAATGGATTTGTCCCCATTCTTGCATTGTAAAGCCGACATTAAAATTGAAAATATGCTCTGGAATTAAGGGGACATCCTTTCCAGTGAAAGTTTCAGTTGGTGTTTCATATTTGTTAAATTTTGAATATTGATATGTATAATCCATATCAAGGAGAAAATGATCAGAGAGTTTAACATTCACAGATGTTTCCAGTCCTTTTGATTCCACCTCTCCGGTATTTTCCCAGTCTATCGAATAGCCAGCGCCTGTTTCAATGATGTAATCTTTAATGGTTGTGAAAAATCCAGCGATTTTGAATTGACACATCTCCCATTGTCTGAGTTTAAATCCAAGCTCATAACTGATTTGTTTTTCTGGCTTTAAGGATTCTTTTGGTTTCCATACTGTATCAACCAGGTTGACTGAACGAATGCCCTGACTGAAATTTCCAAAAATATTAAACTGCTTGCAGGGATAATATGAAAATCCAATTCTTGGACTCCATTTTTCATGAGAAGATTCACTGGAATTTTGATCGTTCATATCATCTGTGAATTTCATATGGATGCTGTCATAACGTATTCCTGCATCAATCATAAAAAGCTCTGCAATCTCAATTTCGTTTTGTATGAATGCCCCCCAAATGTGTTCATCAATGATATTTTGAGATTTCCACCAATATATTTTGTCTGCCCAGTAGTCATCTGGATGCATCATCAGCTTGCTGTGAAAGTCTCTATACTCCAGGCCTGAAAGGAATTTCGTTGTAAAGGATTTGAATTGAACACTTGTTTGATAATTCATTTCAGTATTCCATTGTTTTTGATTATCACCTTTTAAATAGTTGCTGTCCATTTCTGCCCACCAATCATCTGTTCTGTGAGTTGTTTTTACATGAAGAACCGATGCATCCGAAAGGTAGTAATCTATTTTTGCACCAAGTGTTGTTGAAAAACCTTTTCCATCAGAGCGAAGTAGATATGATTCTTTTGGGTGGTCTTTATATGTTTCAATAGGCAATCCGCCTGGAACATGACCTTGATTTGAAACAATATTGAACAGCAGATTGAAATCAAAATTATTACCTCTAATTCCTAAGCGGGGAGTTATGACATGATATTGTCTTTCACTGTTCTGTCGATAGCCATTTGTATCAACAAGTGAATAATTCAAGCGGTATAAAAAATTGTTTGATTTTCCACCAATAGAAAACTTGCCTTCTTTTGAATGATAGCTTTTGTATAACAAGGAAATATCACTTTCAAAAGTCTGTTTTGGTGGTTGAGTGATGATATTTATAATCCCGCCAACTGCTGCGGGTCCATATAAAGAAGATGATGTTTTTTTGATAATTTCTATTCGTTCTATATGTTGAAAAGGAATATTTTGAGCAAGGATATAATTTGTGGGTGTGTTTAATTCAAAGCCATCCACCATAATCAATACCCCTTTTGGTGCAGGTGGATTGCCTCGAAATCCAACATAATATGATCCTGAACCAGAATCAATAATGTTAAGTCCTGAAATTTTTTGAATGAGCGACACTACATTATCTGCCTGATATTTTTGGATTTTTTCTTTTGGAATAATGGTAATATTTGTAGATAATTTTTTTTCTTCTTTTTCAATTTTGGTTGATGTTACAACAACTGGCTCTAATGTTATTGTCTGTGCTGAAAGTTTCATTATCCATAAAATACAAATCAAGCCGAACAGAACACCTGTGTAAATGCAATTTTTCATTATTGTTCCTTAGTTTTTTTCGGGTAAGTACTTTTTCATAGCGAATTTACATCCAATCATCCCATAAGCAGTAACCAATACTTTTACATTTTCATAAAATCGCCCATTGGTATTGACCCAAAATCCTTCTTCATGTTGAAGTGAGGTCAGTTTTTTTAAATACTCTTCACGCCAATGATGTTTCTGAGATTGCTTATCAACAATGATGTCTTCATCCAATAAATGTAGACATTTTGCAAAAGTCATATAGTAGTAATATAAAGATGTTATCCC
>Ga0272440_1003299_pt1 | contig 12129 bp, 3 predicted proteins | sample SSMMMBAug17_FD_192440 | JGI IMG/M metagenome (GOLD analysis project Ga0272440, IMG submission 192440) | Marine sediment archaeal communities from Little Sippewissett salt marsh, Falmouth, MA, United States - SSM-MMB-Aug17 | ecosystem: Environmental > Aquatic > Marine > Wetlands > Sediment ... | reverse complement strand
TAAATCTGTATTTTATTTTGAACTTTCATCATTACCTATTGGACAAATTAATTCACATTTCCGGCAATATTTAATAACAAATTTTGGTTTCTCATTTTCATTGGATTTTCCAATCGAAACTTTATGCTTCATATCTTCATCAATTTGATTTTTACAAATTGGCCGGGAATATTTTCCCTTTGGAAATGCATTTTGGGGACATACATTCTGACAATCCACTTCACAGGTTTTACAAGGCTGAAAATCAGTTAAAGGGCCGGTTGCTTTTATTTTCCCTTCAATAATAATTGACCTCAGCCTTATTCTTGAACCAAAATCAGGATTAACTAAAAGATTATTTTTTCCAATAACACCAAGACCAGCCATAACTGAAGCATCCTTGAGAAAAAGCCCTCCTTTTTCAACATGATAAGGTAATTGCATTGCTTTTAGATGTAGTTCCTGTTGAATCCAATTGGCAATGTTTTTTGAAATGCGAATTAATTGCTGGTTACCTGGAGTATCAATTCCTCTTTGCCAGTCTAATTCCGGAGAATGAGAAGGATGGCTTAATCCAATAACTAAAACAGACTGAGCATTATCAGGCCATTTCAATGTAACATCCTTAGTAATATCTTTTGACAATTCAGATTGATATGAATACCCCTGCAAAACGTCCTCTAAAACAGCAATACCTGCTTTGATACCAGAAAAAGATTCCGCATATTCCAATATTTTTTTTGATAATTGAATATCTTTTGACATTTTACTCCTTTAAATAAAAAATTATGACTAAATCTTTATAATAGTTTAATATAATTCCCCGCAAGTGCTAATTTGGTTAAAGTCATGAATCAAAGGATGAGCGCCTTTAAAATCACCATTCTCACATGCTTCACTTATCTTTTCTTCTACCTTGCGGGCAAGTTGTTTATATTTAAGTTCAGCATTATATTTATCTGTGCATGATCCTGAAGTATGACTATTAATTTTTTTTACACGATTAAAAAATTTCTTATGTGCGTAAAATACATCTTTGAAAGGCCTGCCATTATAATAAATATCCTGGCCAATAATTTTTTCACGAAAAGCTACTGGCAAAATTTTATTGCCAATATCCCAGGTTATTGTTCCATTTTCTAAAATATATCCCATTACTTGTTCAGGATTTTTTATATTGATATCTTTTTCCTGTGACCACCAATAAGTAGCTGGATTTATTTCCGGCGGGTGAACATTAATCAGCGATGGATTCATTTTTTCAACATAAGATAATGTCTCTAATCTGTCAGATTCATCTTCACCGGGAAGTGGGCTCATTAGACATATGGAACAATTAATACCTGATTCCTGCAACATGAGAATTCTTTTTAAGCCATCATCCGCAGTTCGGTTTTTGTTGACGCGCATTAATAATTTATCTGAGCCGGTTTCAATACCTATTCTTGCTGTATCATAATGTAATTGCTTTAAAAAAGGAATATAATCAGGTTCAAAATCCCTCAAAGATAGATATGTGTTCAGGGCAAAACTTCTACAACGCTTTTTCATTTCCTTATATGCATTAATTATATGAGAAAAAGGGGTATTTAAAGCTGAGTCATAGAAATAGCTGAATCCATATTTGCTATGAAAGGTCTCTAATTCATCAATCAAAAATGATATAGGTTTTAGTTTAGTTTGACGTCCTGAAAAAAAAGGGCCTGAACAATATGCACAGGTTCCAGTACATCCCCTGCTGCATTCCAAAAAAGGTACTTTTAATTTATCTTTATCACTTTTCATCCCAAGATAAACATCTTTATCAAAAGTAAGAGGAGATAACCAAATCTCTTTATTTTCTCTCTTGTTCACACGAATCTTACCATTATCCCTATAAATCAGGTTGGGGATAGTTTTAAGAATTTCCTTATCACCAGTCATTAAATCATTAAGTCTTTTCATTACTGGTTCACCATAACCATACACAAAAAAATCAAATGCATTGGCAAAGTCATAATGTTGGTTATAATGCATTAAATCAACATGATAGCCTCCTCCAATCATTGTCAGATTTTTATTTTTACGTTTAAGTTCTCGGGCTAAATATAACTGGTTAGGTAGAGAAGGGAGTGACCAGAGTTTGAATCCAACCAAATGAGGTTGATAATGATTGACCAGATGATTTAAATCCTGACTTATACGTGATAAGACACCTTGATTCCTATATTCAATTTTTTCTTCAAGTTTTGATATTTTTGAGATCAATTTTGATTCATCTTTATCAAAGCCAATTTCACCGGGAGTTTTTTTAGATGCAAATGCATCTAATTCATTTCGTAAATTAATGAGTTCGTCTTTATATTCATGTGGGTAAAGTTCTTCCAAAATCTCAAATGAGACAAGATCTTTTATAATTACGTCATGTCCCTCATTTATGAGGATACTTGCCAATGTGGCAAGGCCTATATCAGGAATGCTGGTGAAAATACCATTTTCTTGAAAACCACGATACATTACCAAAAGTACTTTATATTTCTTTTTTTCTTTTTGCATTTCTATGCTCATATTATGTTATCCCTTTACCCTGTAAATCCAGGCACGAAGGTAACTGTCAGCATCCTTTGACATTGCAAGATATCTGGTTTCTTCTATCAATTCCCATTTTCCTGATGCTTCCAGTTCATATTGTTTTGTTTTAAAATCACTTTTATCAAAAAATTTAGGCCAGATTGAAAATGTAATAAATCCACCAGGTCTGATAATACGTATTAATTCATCAAGAGAAGAACTTGGAACATGGCCATACATGAATACACCAACAAGAATGACTGCATCAAAATAATGATCAGGAAAATTTAATGATTTTCCTAAGTCCATTTTTAGTAATTCTTTATATATATTTTTTTGACGAGCCTCATTTAACATATTTTCTGAAATATCAATAGCTGTCAGATAATTATATCCAGCTTTGTACAATCTTTGTCCAATCAATCCAGTGCCAGCTCCAGCATCCAGTATGTGTGCATCTAATGGCAGATATTTCAGTAAAAAATCAACGCAGGCTTCTTGTTTCTTAAGTCCAAGTGATCCAATCAAATCATCTTCATAGTTTTTTGCCCATTGATCATAGAGATGAGACAATTCCTTATTGTTCTTAGCTCTATAAACCATATGTAATTTATTGATAACATTTTCTTTATTTTGAATCTGATTTAAGCAGATATTTAATTTCTGTGCTAATGTTCGTACATTTGGCTCTGTTAACATTGTAAAATGATCTCCTGGTACCTCATGGACAATTACAGAGGATGACAGCGCCCCCCAACCTAAAGTTGGATCAGTAGATGCAAGTTCATCATAGGAAATAAAATCTTTCATTTCCTGAATTTCTTTTGACCGAAAAAGAACAACTGGTATTGAAACACAAGAGTCGGTCATATATTGTGCATACAGATGCATATTGGCTTTAAAAACTTCAATGATTCTATTTAATTCCATATCTGTGAAGCCTAAACCAATGCTTTCTAATTTGATTCTAAGTATATTAAGCTGTTCGTTTAATTGTAAGTCGTGAAGTTCATTTGAAGAGAGATCAAAAGTTTTACCAATCGAGTATTGAAATAAATGGCCAAGTTCAATCATATAACGAATATGATCCCAATTAAGAATTTTGTGTTTTTCTTCATTAGAGAGTGAAGGTTTTACGTCAAAAATGCCAACAAAAGAGACTTCATCTCCCATTTTTTCTAATAGTTTTGCAATTTCAAATGCGACCTTACCTCCAAATGAATGACCTCCTAATAAATAGGGTCCATTTGGTTGAATATTTTTTATAATGGCAATATTTTTTTCAACAAGGCTTTCCATACTTGTGCAAGGTGATGCACCTTCTTCAATTCCTGGTGATTGTAAAGCAAAAAATGGTTGGTCCATTCCAAGATATCGACTCAATTGATAAAAGTTTATGGCAAGACCTGTAATTCCTGGAATGCAAAAGAAAGGCGTTTTGTCTCCATCTGGCTGAATTGCAATCAGTTCATGGGTGATTTCTGAAGTTTTAGCAGGAAATGCTGAATTTAATTGCTGATTACCTTTTTTTAAAGAAAAGCTTTCAATTAAATATGATACTAATAATGAAAGTGATGCATGATCAAATAATAAATTTGCCCGAAGGTTACATTCCAAAGCTGCCCTGAGATCGTTTCTCAACTCAATGGCCATAAGAGAATCTAAGCCCAAATCAAATAAGTTTTGATTTGGATCAATTTTTATGGACGAATTTAATCCCAACAATTTTATTATCCTGTCATGAATATATGTCATAAGAATTTCATATTGCTGATTGGCACTGGATAATGACTTCAACTGATTCAAAAGGTTAATTTTTTTTGATTGATCCGATATACTATTGGGTTTTATATTATGAGAAATATCTGACATGAGATATTCATAAAATAATGGGGTTTTATTGAATTGATGAAGCCATTTTTTCCAATCCATTGGTAGTACAGCAATTTGAGTAATATTTTTATTCATGATCTGTTCTAATGCAAAAAATCCCTGTTGAGGCGGGATCATTTCAATACCCTGCTTTGCTATACGACTCTGATGTCGAGAGTCCAGGTTTGAAGTCAGACCAAGTTCTTCCCATGCGCCCCAATTGACTGATAAAGCAGGAAGCCCTAAAAATCGGCGATAGTGAACAAGAGCATCCATAAATGAATTTGCAGCAATATAATTACTTTGTCCAGGTAAGCCCAGTATTGATGCTGCAGAAGAAAATACAATAAAAAAATCAAGTGATTTGGACTGAGTCAATTTATGTAAATGCCATGACCCTGCAATTTTGGGAAGCATAACCTTATTAAATTTTTCAGGGGTCTGATGTATTAACATCCCATCATCCAGAACACCAGCAGCATGAATAATTCCCAGAAGCGATTTTGAGCATTGGTTTAAAATATTCTCAACGTTTTTTTTCTTTGAAACGTCTGATTTAATAACCTGAATATGTATTCCTTTTTTTCGCATTAAAGATATACTCTCCTGGGATTCAGGAGTTGATGCACCGCTGCGTCCTACTAATACAAGATGGCGTGCCCCAAGGTCTGTTAACCATTTAGCTGCTTTTAACCCTAAACCACCGCATCCGCCTGTGATTAAATAGCATCCATTTTCAGATATTTTATTTTCTATCTTACTGAACTCAAAACGATGTGAGGCTTTCAATCTAGCTGCAAATCGGGAACCCTTTCGATAAGCTATTTGATTTTCATGATCTGGATATAATAATTCGTTGATTAGTATCATAGCAGAAGAATTAAAATCATCGGATGGATCTAAATCTAAATTCACATGGTTTAATTCAGGATGCTCTGTGGCAATAACTTTTCCCATTCCCCAAAGTGCAGCTTGAGCACAAGCTAAAGAATGTAATGAATTTACAGGCTGAGAACCTTTGGTTATTAACCAAAAACGAGATATCATATTTGCTCTTAATATCGCTTGAATGAGATAAAGGAGTTTGACTGCATTTGAATTATTTTCATAACAGGAGATATCTTCCTTTTCATTTATACCCCATAAATATACAATCCCAAGAGGAGATTCTGATTTGTGATGAATTTCTTTTAGCAGTTGTTTATAGTGATCTGGATAATATGGATTAATGATAATTTCGGTACCATTATTTTGATAATCTTCACCAGAAGAAGCCAAAATACAATGATGATTTTGTTTTGAAAGCTGTTCAGCAGTGTATTTGGCAATTCCTTGCTGATCATCGAAAAAAAGCCAATGATTAGGAATGTTTTGATCAAACGTATGTTCTATATTCTTTTTATTTGTATCCTGCCAGATGATTTCATAAAACCATTTGTTTATATCATTAAACTCTTGAGATGCACTATATTTTACTTTTCTTAAAGTCAGTCCGATTATACAAGCTGTCAATTCTCCATTGTCTTTATAAAGAAAAACATCTTGTGTAAATGAATCTAATTTTTTATTTTTGTTTTGATCAGCTTTGTCAAAATCCCTTATCTTGCAATAACTCCAAATATGTGAAGTATGAGTTTGAAAAAGTTCAAGACGTTCAATAACAATGGGTAAGAAAGAATCATGAGGAAAGATGCATCCAGATATATGAAGACAGGCATCCAGCAGTACAGGATGTATTGTATAATCTTGAATTTCAGACAGCAAGGATTCAGATAGACGAATTTCTCCCAACGCTTCACCATTGCCTAGCCATAGATGTTGAACAGCTCTGAATTTGGGGCCAAAATCCACACCCTTTTCATAATACTGATGATAAAGTTCCATAGGTGATACTTTTTGGATGATGCTGGATTGCAAATCATTCAACTGATAAGCCATTGTATCATTTTGAAGAGTAGTATTTGATTTATGTTTAATTTGACCGGAAGCATGGAGTGTTGAGGTCATTTTTTCGCCTGATTGATCAGGGGTAATCAAACTGTATATTTTGAAGGAATGACAATTATTAGTATCTGGTGTTAAAACAAATTGGATAGTTTTTGATTCAACTTTTTCTTCTGAAGAAAGAATCATGGCTTGATGAATAAATACATCCTCGATAGAAATACCATTAGAGTTAAAAACAATTGAACCAGACGAAAGTGCCATCTCAAGATATGCTGTTAATGGCATGATTGTTTTATTTAAAATTTTGTGATGTGTTAGATAAGTCAAAATTTTGGTAGAAATATGAGATTCAAAACGAATTTCGTCGTTACCTGCCATAAATACCTGATAACCCAATAATGGATGAATATATGCTTTTTGGGGATAAATTTTATCAGACTGATTTATATATTGAGGGTCAACCCAAAAACGTTCTCTCTGGAAAGGATAGGTTGGCAGTGGAATTCGGCATCGAGCATATTCTTTGTCAAGATTATGCCAATCAATAGAAATGCCAGCTAAATATAGTGAGCCAAGACTTTGCATAAGCTGTTTCCAGTCAGGTATTTCCTTTCGCAAACTTGGCAAATGGACAGTTGTTGATTTTTTATTAATTTCAAAATCTTCGATATACCTGATCATTCCAAGTAGAACAGGTTTTGGACCAATTTCTAATAAAATTTCAGCACCTTCCTGCTTAATTGATTTTACTGCATCATAAAATCTTACAGGTGAAAGGGTATGCTGAATCCAGTATTTTGTTGTGGCAATTTCATCATTAATTTGTTGACCTGTCACATTAGAGATAAGTTTTATCTTTGGTAAATTAAAATCAATAGTGTCAAGCATTTTTTCAAAATCAGACAACATTGGTTTCATCATAGGAGAATGAAATGCATGAGAGACTTGAAGTTCTTGTATTCTTATATTTTTTTTCTCAAATATTTTTTCAATATGCTGAATTGCTTTATCATCTCCGGATATGACAACATTTGATGGACCATTAACAGCGGCTATGGACACCTTATCCTCATATGCAGAATCCTGTATGGCTGCTGCAACCTGCTCTTCATCAGCAAAAACAGCTGTCATTTTTCCATTAGAAGATAATGACTGCATCAAACGCCCTCGTTCAGCAATTAGTTTAAGACCATCTTCAAGACTGAATACACCTGCGATGCAAGCAGCTACATATTCTCCAACACTGTGTCCCATCGTAATATCCGGTTTAATTCCCCATGACTGCCATAATTCAGATAAAGCATATTCTAAAACAAATAAAGCCGGCTGGGTATAAACAGTTTGGTTTAATTGAAAGTCTTTATTTAATTCTTCCGAAAATATCACTTCAAGAATTGATATGCCTAAGTGAGGTTTTAAAATTTCATTACAATATTCCATATTTTTTTTGAAACTCGGTTGAGTATCAAAAAGAATTTTTCCCATGTTTAAATATTGCGATCCCTGTCCTGTGAATAAAAAAGCGATTGATTTTTGTGATGAATAATCTAAATTGTTTTTAATCTGCCTGTTATTGATACATGAAGTTAATTCAGGGAAATTATTAAGTTGTTTTAGGGTTTTTGATACAGATTCAGTTACAATTGCCATACGATGTTCAAAATGTTTTCGACCTGTATTTGCTGTAAAACACAAATTGGGTATTGAAACATTCAAATTGGATGACAAATAAGTGATATATTTTTGAACTAATTCTTTCAGTGCATTTTGAGTTCTTGCTGAAAGGGTCAGCAAATGGTAATTTCGATCTGCATGAAAATTTGTAAGAAGAGGTGATGGCTTGATTTTTGGAGACTCTTCCACAATAAGATGGGCATTAGTTCCTCCCATACCAAAAGAGCTTATACCTGCCCGCCGAGGAAAACCATTGGTATGCCAATCAGAGAGTTTTGAATTTACATAGAATGGAGAATTTTCAAAATCAATTATTGGATTTGGGTTTGAAAAATGTAAACTGGGTGGAATCATTTTGTTTTTAAGAGCCATGATTGTTTTGATTAATCCTGCAATACCAGAAGCATTCCCCAGATGTCCAATATTTGTTTTAACAGATCCAATGGCACATTTACCATTTATTTGCTTCAGAGATCGAAATGCATTTGTAAGCGCTGTGATTTCAATGGGATCCCCAAGAGATGTTCCTGTTCCATGTGTTTCGATGTATGAAATACTTGATGGATCAACATCTGCTACAGCAAAGGCTTCCATAATGACAGATGATTGTCCTTCAACACTTGGTGCATGATATCCAATTTTTGAAGAACCATCGTTATTAATTGCAGAACCTTTAATAACAGCAAAAATATAATCGCCATCTGTTAAAGCTTCCTGAATTGGTTTCATAATAATTACACCAGCACCATTTCCAAATACAGTTCCTTCAGCCTTAGCATCAAAAGCGCGGCAATGGCCATCCCTGGAAAAAAGCATGTCTTTCTGATATAAGTAACCTCTTTTTTGTGGAACTCGAATAAACACTCCTCCTGCAATTGCCATATCACACTCGCCATTTAATAAACTCTGAGCAGCTAAATGAATAGAAACCAGAGAAGTTGAACAGGCTGTCTGGACATTAATACTCGGACCTTTCAAATTCAGCTTGTAAGAAACTCGTGTAGGTAAAAAATCTTTCTCTTGACTCATCATCAGACGTAAATCACTTGATGTTTCCAGAAAGGAGGTAAAAACATTATTAAGACAAATATTATTCAGCAAATACCTGTTTACACCTGAACCAGCATAAACACCAACTAAACCATCATATATTTCAGGATTATAACCTGCATTTTCAAAAGCTTCCCACGCACATTCCAGAAAAATTCTTTGCTGCGGCTCCATCATTTTTGCTTCCATATGGCTATATCCAAAAAACTCTGCATCAAATTTTTCAATATCAGACAAGACACCATATGCTTTGATATAGTTTTGATTTTTTGGCAGTTCAGGATCACCTGGATCTAACTCATCATCACTAAAAAATGTTATTGATTCAGTTCCTTCACACAGATTTTGCCAAAAAGTTTCAATGTCATCAGCACCTGGAAAACGACCAGCCATTCCAATTACAGCTATATCTGAATCTCTGATGGATTCATTCATTTGAGTACTCCCATTGTTTATCTATTTCTGAAATTTATTCTTCGCTGTTTTTGAAGATTTATTAAATTTTTACGATGATTTCTTCTGGCAGGGCTTTTATTTAAATTATTTAATTGATGATCTTTTTGTGTTTGACTTAAAAATTCCACCAGAGAATGGATAGTTGGATATTGGAACATATCAACCATCGTTAGATATGATGTAATAGTATTGGTTATTATTATAAATATTTGGGTAAGCAAAAGAGAATTGCCGCCAAGATCAAAAAAATTATCGTAAATTCCTATAGAATCCAGACCAAGAACTTCTAACCATATTGAAGAAATCTTTTTTTCCATTTCATTTCTGGGCAAAACTGGTTTTGAAGTTAGCATTCGTTGAAATGTTAATGGTGCCGGTAAAGCATTTCGATCAATCTTCCCATTTGGTGTTAGTGGAAAGGCTTTTAGTTCGATAAAAGCTTGGGGCAGCATATAGTTTGGAAGATGTTCCTTTAAAAAATTTCGTAATTCTGCTTCAATCCCTTGGGATAATTGTCCCTGTAATGGATTATTTGTATAAAATTCCAATGATTTTTCATTTTCTAATATGGGTTCACATACGATTGAGTTAAACATTTCAGAATTATGCTGAAATACAAGATTATATCTGTCAATGGATTCATTATTCCACGAATAGTTTATAAAAATATTATATGGCAGATTTTGGGCTGTTGCAAACCAGTCTTCAGGATCTATTCCTTTTTTGGATGATGTTTGATCTAACAATTCCCGCAATTCACCTACACTCATATTATCATGGCATTGGGAAAGAATTTTAAGAAGTTTCACTTCAAATTCCAAACGAGAATTTGTAATATCCTTTATTCCCAGAATTCTGGGATTAAATTTTTCGATGTATTCATAAACATCAGTAACCATCAATTTTTCTGAATTAAGGTTAGACCATTTTGTATTCGCTTCAGGTTGTTTATTATTTTCAATGTGAAGTATTACATCATATCTAAATTTCGTTAATTCATTTTGATAGCGGCCGCGTTTCAATAGAATCTGAACATTACTAATCATCGGATATTTTTTTTGTAAAGCTTTAAAAAAGTCAGGATTAACAACTAAATCCTGCTCTTTTCGCATATTTTTATTAATCAATGCATTTAACTGAAGAATTGTCATTGAATCATGAGCCCTGTAAAATTGAACCGATGTGTGGAATGCTTCTTCAAGTAATAAATTACGAATATCCCCAATAAAAATGATGCCTCCTGGTTTTGTTGCTGTAATTGCTTCTTTCAAGACTAGTTCCAGGTATTCAGAATCTGGAAAAAATTGAATCACAGAGTTTATAATAACTGTGCTGAAAGACGATGGTTCAATGCCATTAAAATTATCTGCTGATTGATTTCTAAGATTAATATTATTCAATTTTTTTTCTTTGGCATATGCTTTAATATGATCCAGTGATTCTTTAGAAATATCCATTCCTTCATAAAAAGAACAACAAGGGGCAATTCGAAAAAGCAGCATCCCTGTACCACAGCCAATTTCCAACACACGTTCCGGCTGATAAGAAAGGATTCGTTGAACAGTATATTCCAGCCATTCATACATATCATGTTCTGGAATGGGTTTACCTGTATAACTGTCATTCCATCCTACTATATTAAATGTTGGATCTTTTACAGTTGTTTGCTGCTTGCAGGTTGCATCAACCAGGGTCTTCCATTTTGAAATATGTCTTTGTTTTTCATTAATATCTGAATGTTGTTGGCGGGTAATATAAGCGACGAGACGTTTATCTCCGGGTACATCTTCTCTAATTAATACAACTGCTCTATGAATACTGGGATGATGTGTAAGCATTGTTTCAATTTCACCAAGTTCAACTCGATACCCATTAATTTTAACCTGATGATCAATCCTGCCCAAAAACTCAATATTTCCATCCTCTAAATACCTTGCAAAATCTCCTGTTCTGTAAAGATAAGCATCTGGTTTACCGCTAAAAGGATCTTGAATAAATTTCTCACTTGTTAGCGATTGTCGATTCAGATAACCTTTAGCAAGGCCAAGTCCACCAATATAAATTTCACCAGATACACCCTGTTGGACAGGCTGCATATTATTGTCAAGGATATAAACATTATTGCCGTTGATGGCTTTACCAATTGGAGTTTTATGGTCTGGAGAATCCATGGATTCAAATTTAAAAAAAGTAGCACAGATGGTTGTTTCTGTTGGACCATAACCATTTATGATAAATAATTTATCTGAAAGATTACGATATTTTTGAAGTGTCTTTTGTTTAATGGGTTCTACACCAACAAGGATGCGGGTAAGCGGAAAATGAGGGAATTCATTAAACTGGACTGCAACGTCATCAAGTAAAGCTGGTGGTAAATATGCGCTGCTAATTTTATTTTTGGAAATAAAAGTTGTTAATTGTCTTGGATTACTATAAATTTGGGGATCTAAGATGTATAAGGTACCGCCAAAACATAAATTGGAAAAAATCTCCCATACTGAAACATCAAATCCAAAGGGGCAAATTAATGTGCCGCGCAAATCATCAGATTTTGGGGCAATGCCTTCATAACTCATCAAAAGGTTAACTACACTTTCATGA
>Ga0272440_1003298_pt1 | contig 12131 bp, 15 predicted proteins | sample SSMMMBAug17_FD_192440 | JGI IMG/M metagenome (GOLD analysis project Ga0272440, IMG submission 192440) | Marine sediment archaeal communities from Little Sippewissett salt marsh, Falmouth, MA, United States - SSM-MMB-Aug17 | ecosystem: Environmental > Aquatic > Marine > Wetlands > Sediment ... | reverse complement strand
AGCCCCGATAGGGGCGACATCTTTATAAGCAATCAACAATATTTATGTCGCCACTATCGGGGCTAAGATACTGACCGATCAATTACCTGCCCCAGTCTACAAAGATTCCGCCCCTATCGGGGCTAAGAAAAGAGTATGTTCTTATTTCTCAGGATCTTCTTATGGGGCCCAGAACCATTCCCACGCAAAGCGTGGGAATGAGAGGGCAATAAACATGCCATGAAAAACCATAGTTGAACGATAATAAGATGAATAAGATGAATAAAAACACTTTAAATTCATCTTATTCATCTTCTTCAGTGTAATCATGGTTCAAAAAACAGAGTGAACAGTTTAGTACGCATATGCTTAGGAATGCTCAAAAAATAAGTTCATCATTTTAACGAAGGAAATCATAGACAATTATTTACCCATTTATACTGTTCCGATTCCATTGTATTAACGATTGATGGTATTCAAATATCTTTTCATAATATTGTAATATCCTGGAATTTTATCGCTCATTTCATCTGCAAAATTTTCATTATATGTATGAACACTCAGGTTTCTGTCATCAACCATTTCTAAAGCCTGAGATATCTCATTTTCAGACAATAGATCCACTTGAAACAAACCGCGTATTACTTTTTTGGGTGAACGATAATCAAGACCATGAGTTTTCCACAAATAAATCTTGGCTGATTTCCAAAACATTTCAAAAGTATACTCAAAACGATGGATGAGTGCATCTCTTTCAATTGTTGACTGAATACCATGTTGGATAATGTCATTCAGTGTTTTTAGGGCCTCTGCAAAAGATGCAATTTTTTTATCTAACAAATCTATTTCCATTGTATACCTGTTTTTTTCACGTGTTCAACAAATTGGAGGTCTGCCAAGGATAAATCGATTATATCAACAGGGTATGGAATGGTGCTTTCTTCAACCGCTTCTCTAATTTCACTAAATAAACCCATTGGAAATGTTTGCAACGGCATAATTGCGATATCGATATCCATCGGTTTTCTTGAAGTATCATTCACTTGAGAACCAAAAAGGAATATCTGGCAGTCAATATGATTTAAATACTTGAAAAGAATTTTCTTTGTTAAATGAATAGAATTTGATTTGTTGGTATGATTGCTCATTTCAGTTTAACATCTGTGATCTGCATTGTTCGCAAAAAATTCAAAGGCTTTCATCAACATCCGCAATAATGCCATACAATTCTTCCGCATTTTTGGCTTTGATCAATTTTTGTTTGAACATTTCATTTCGCAGAATTCTCGAAATATGGGCGAGGAGTTTCAGATGCATTCCGGTTGATTTTTCAGGTGTTATCAACAGGAAGAAAATATGGGTGGGACGTCCATCAATAGAATCAAAGTCAATGCCATGACGACTGAGTCCCAACGATAAGGCTAACGTATCCAGGTTTTTCATTTTCCCATGAGGGATACCAATGCCATTACCAATGCCTGTGCTTCCCAATCGTTCTCTTTCTATCAACACTTTCATCAAATCATCCTGCTTTACATTGACTAGCTTGGATATGGGGAGGGACAACTCTTTTAAAACACCTTCCTTGTCAGTCGATTTCAAATCAGAAATAATCGATTGTTTGTCTAACACATCAACAATTCTCATTAAATACCTCTCTTTTTTATTAAAACCCGACACAAAATTGCCGGATCACGTTTCAAACGATCCGGCAGTTGATTTATGTAATTATCGGCTGAATTAATCCATAGTTGCCATCGTTTTTACGATACAAAACATTCACCCGATCTGTTTTTGCATTGGTAAACACAAGAAATGCATTATCAATGATTTTCATTTGCTCAATGGCTTCATCCTCACTCATGGGTTTATAGTCAATATTCATGATTTCCACCTGGGGTTCATTGTCAAAATCTGCCATTTCCGATGGGAGATCCATTTTATCGCGGAGTGCACTGCGTCGTTTCTTTTGTTTTCCCTTGTTCTTTTTAATTTGCTTTTCCAGTTTGTCAAGAACCATATCAATGGCAGAATACATATCCTCTTGTTCTTCTCGGCCATTAATGTTGAGACGGTCACCGATAATAGAAACTTCTGCAATATGCCGAAATTTTTCAATAGAAAAAACAACGTTGGCTTCAGCCGGATTGTCCAGATATCGATCAAAGCGGTCCAGTTTTGATCCAATATAATTTTTCAAATCATCTGAAGGCTTCAAATTTTTAAAAGTCACCGATGTTTGCATAGACACCTCCTATTTCATAGAGTTATAATTGCTTGCGCTTGCTCGATGGCAAAACACCGAGCATCTCTCGATATTTAGCAACTGTTCTTCTGGCAATTTCAATATTGGACTGCTTGAGTATCTGAGCAATTTTGTCATCACTGAATGGTTTGCGTTTGTCCTCATTTTGGATAATTTGTCGAATTCGCTCCTTGACTGTTGCAGATGCAATTGCCTCGCCATAAACCCGCTTGATAGAACTGTTGAAAAAGTATTTTAGCTCAAAAATGCCTTGTGGTGTATGAACATATTTATTTGTGGTGACCCGGCTAATCGTGGATTCATGCATATCGATATCTTCAGCAACATCACGTAAAACCATGGGTTTTAAGTAAGCAATCCCTTTTTCAAAAAACTCTCGCTGAAACTGAACAATGCTTTCCATGACTCTGTAGATTGTTCGCTGGCGCTGATGAATGCTTTTAATCAGCCAGGTGGCTGATCGTAGTTTATCCTGAATATAATTCTTGGCTTGACCGGTCACATGGCTGTCCTGACGTAAAGCATCCCGATAAAATGGACTGACTTTTAGTCGTGGCATACCATCATCATTTTGAACAATAACAAATTCATCACCTTCTTTATAAACAAAAATATCCGGACTGATATACTGGGATTCATCAGAGTTAAACTGATGACAGGGACGCGGTTCCAAACTCCTGATAACTTCAGCTGCCATTATAATATCTTTGAGATCTTTTTTTAAAGCGCGACATATTGCATTATAGTTTTTGTTTTGGAGGTGTGTCAAGTGATTGGATATAATATCGGTAACAATGGTGTTCTTCAGGCCCAAATTTTTGGCCTGAATTAACAGGCACTCCTCAAGATTTCTGGCACAAACGCCAACAGGATCAAAGGTTTGCATCAATTCCAAAACCTCTTCTACCTGCTCGATTGAATAACCGCTGGATTCGGCAATGTCTTCAATTGTTGTGGTCAAAAAGCCATTATCATCAAGATTGCCAACAATAATACTCCCTATGGCCTCCTCTTGTTTTGAGGGAAACAGCATTAAAAGCTGCCATAAAATATGCTCATCCAGAGACTTGCTTTTTGCAATAAAGGTTTCATATTGAGGCGTATCTCTTTCCTCGGGTTCGTAACTGATATTGCCGGATGTGTTGTATTCATCAATATAATTATTCCAATCAATCTCATGCTGTAAATTGTCCTCAATGGTAACTTCTTTGACATCCGCTGAGGATTCAATTTCTGGTTTTTCATCATCTGGATCGCCGGTGGAAATATCAGCGACTTCATCGATGGTCGGATTTTCCTCCATTTCCTGAAAAATCATTTCCATCAGTTCAAGCCGGGAAAGTTGTAGTAATTTAATCGCCATTTGCAACTGAGGTGTCATAATCAATTGTTGCGTCAGGCGAAGCTGCTGTTGGAGTTCCAATGCCATTTTTATTTGTTTCTTCTTATAATGCAGTTATGAATTGACATAGCTGCTGTGTTAGCTAAAAGAATAACAATGTTACATTGTCATAGACGAAATGAATCTCCCAGATATATTTTTCGAGCAATTTCACTCGATGCAATATGTTCTGGTGAGCCAGATTCAATTACTTTTCCTTGCGATAAAATATATGCATGATCACAAACCCCCAATGTTTCGCGAACATTGTGGTCTGAAATCAATATACCGATACCCCGCTGGGTCAGTTGTTTGATTATGTTCTGGATATCGATAACAGCCAGAGGGTCAACGCCGGCAAAAGGTTCATCCAGTAAAATAAACAAGGGGTTGATTGCCAATGCACGTGAAATTTCCAGACGCCGCCGCTCTCCACCCGATAGCATGTACCCCATGTTTTTTCGAATGTGGGTGATCCCCAATTCATCAAGCAAAAATTCCATTCGCTCCAACTGCTCCGAGCGATTCAGTTGCATGGTTTCAAGGATAGCTAAGATGTTTTCCTCAACGGTGAGTTTTCGAAAGACTGAAGCCTCCTGCGGCAAATATCCCAGACCTTTTCGCGACCGGATATACATTGGCGCTTTTGTGATATCCTCTTCATTAATAAACACCTGGCCATCTGTAGGTCGAATTAATCCCACAGTCATGTAGAAGGTGGTGGTTTTACCAGCACCATTGGGCCCCAGTAAACCGACAACTTGGCCATCCGCCACAGACAGACTAACCGAATTGACTGTGGTTTTGCCATAATAAACCTTGGTTAAATTTTTCACTGATAAAATGGCCATTTAATTCAACCATATTATATGTATTTATTTAAAAAAACAATATAAAATCAAGATTAATGTTTCACGTCCGGATTTGAAAATTCATACACTGCTTGAACCTGTTCACCTTTTTTACTGTCAATTTGGATTTGTTCGGTTTCAAGGTTGACTGTAATTTGAGAACCCGCAATAATATTTTTGCCTTGAACCAGGCGTGTTTTTTCACCCGTCAGAACAAGTTTGTTACCCGGTGGGTCATACACCGCAACACCTGATTCAACCCGATATTCTTTCCAGTGGATAATCACGTGACCTTTTGCAGTAATTTGTTTGACCGATTCTTCAGTCATTGACACAGCCGTCTTTGATGATTTCATGACAACTTGAAGCGTATCTGAACTCAGTTCAATATCATCTTGTCTGACCTTTACATTTCCCTGAAACTCAATATATTGCTTTTTAGGATGCGCCTGCATTTTATCCGCCTGAATATAAATGGGATGATTGCTTTTGGATCCACTTGATGCTGCCTGAGTATTGCTCGTAAAAAAAATCAGATAGCATAGTAAAGCAATGACATTCAATTTCAGGATATTCCTATTTAAGACTACCATGATTACACTCTATATTATGGATAATTTTTTGGCATACGATTCACTGTCAGGGCTACAGTCGATGACATGGTCAATACACCTGAACTTAAATCATAATGCAGCGTTTCGGCTGTCATTGTGATACCATTCCCTGTCACTGCAATATGGTCACGACCAATGGCATGATGCCGGGTAAACGAATATGTCAGAGAGTTACACAAAAAATTCCAAGGCGGTTGTTTAATTCTTATATTTCCAGAAACTTCAATATTTTTATTGTCAGTCACATACCCATGCTCTCCGGTCATCGTAATTGGGTTGCCGGTATGCGGGTATAAGGTGACTGTTAATGGTGAAAAATGACTCTGGTCCAAAATACGACTGACTGACGATGTGTGTAAATCCCACAATTTTCGACCATTTTTCATGGCCACGTGATGGACTTTTTTAAGTCCAATATCCACATGCGATTCGATTTTTGATTCCATCAGACGCGATGGTTTCAGCCAATAACGATAGCTGGCTAAAATAACAATCATGCCGCCAATCACAGCCGCAATCACAAGAATCAGAATTATGCGCAGTGAAATCCGCCACATCAGCCCCCCGATCCTCAATACTGATAAACAATACGGTCGATGGCCATCATTTGAACAAGCATTTGTTCAACATGGTCCAAATGAACCGAGTTGGGACCATCGCACTTGGCCTTTTCAGGATCCGGATAGACCTCCATAAAGATGGCATCCACTCCAGCAGCAACAGCCGCACGACCCAAAACAGGTACAAACTCTCGCTGTCCACCGGAACAGCTGCCGGATCCACCAGGTAGCTGGACACTGTGGGTGGCATCGAAAACAACCGGATAACCCAGGTTTTTCATAATTTGCAACCCTCGCATGTCCACCACAAGATTGTTGTACCCAAAGCTGGTTCCTCGCTCAGTGAGAAGTATGTTGTGATTCCCATATTCGCTCAACTTATTGGTGACTTGTTTCATGTCCCAGGGCGCCAAAAATTGTCCTTTTTTGATATTAATACATAATTGTGTTTTTGCGGCAGCAAGCAATAAATCGGTCTGACGACACAAAAAAGCCGGTATTTGTAAAATATCCAATATTTCGGCTGCTGGTGAAACCTGTGAGATATCGTGAATATCAGATAGAATCGGCACATTCAGCCTGAGCTTGACAGATTCCAGAATCTTGAGACCATCACGTAAGCCCGGACCGCGAAAGGCTTTTATTGAGGTCCGGTTTGCCTTATCAAAAGATGCCTTAAAAATAAATGGAATACCAATGCGTTGGGTCATCTCTTTTAAAAAAGTTGCAATGTCAAGAGCAACAAACTGGTCCTCCAAAACGCATGGCCCGCCAATAAACACTAATGGATGACCATCACCCATTATCCAGTTGTCTTTTCCAACAGTATGGGACATGATGACAAAATCTCCTTCAAAAAAAAAGCATCTTTAAGGGTCATTTAATTCGAAAAATATTTTTTCGAACCTTCCTAAGTAATCAAAATAAAATATATGTTATCAAAACGGCATCATTTTTGAAAGGGAAAAAATATTTTTTTAAAGATTTGATTTTATTCATTTTTGCACCAAACGACTTGCTTTATCATATTTTATTTAATATTGAAGGGTTAGATGTTATTCAAGTCGGACCATTTTGCATAAGTCAATAAATATCAACAATATTCATGTCAATACCCAATATCGCAGTGAAAAATGAAAAAAATGCAATTTCTTTAGGCTGAATTTCAACAAATGTCAAGAAACGAAAAATCCCTTGATATGGTTTGATCAACCTGATAAGGTATATCGTTATAATTAATTGATAAGTCATGTAACCTTTTTAATTTATATTAAATAAAAACGACAAGATGTGATTTTTTATATGCGAGTACAATCAAGAAAAATTTTACGGTCAAGAGAATCAAGGCTAAAAAAGTTCAAAATCAGGTTTATCATCATTTTACTCCTGCTTGGACTATGTTCTGCTGGATGGGCCTTATCGATCCGATTTGAGGGAGAAACACCATCCATTGAATTGTTGGATTGCCCAAAATATTGTGGCATGAATACTGAATTATCAATCAAGATTTCCGATCAAAAAACCGGACTGCGAAAAGTTTGGGTGGGCTTTCAGATTGATGGTAAAGAAACAATTTTGTACAATAAATCCTTTCCAGTCGATTTTTGGAAAGGTAAAAGCCTTGAAAACACTCATATCATGAAAATTGCGCTGGATCCCAAAAAACATTTTTTTCCAGATGGCAACGGCGCACTGCGCATTTCTGTTTGGGATTATTCATGGCGAGGCTTCTTTAGCGGCAACAATACGTACCTAGAAAAGCGTTTGATTATTGACACTGAATATCCAAAAATCGAAATGATATCCCAAAAACATCATTTCAATCAAGGCGGTGCGGGGTTGGTGATTTACCGTGTTTCAGAAAAAGAAACACGCAATGGGGTTCAGGTGGGCGACAATTTTTTTCCGGGGATGTCCGGTTTGTTTAATGATCCAATGGTATATCTGGCGTTTTTAGCAGTCACTCATGATCAGGGACCAGGCACAGAAATTTATGTTCGCGCTGAAGATCAAGCGCATAATCAGGGACATCAACCATTTACCTATAATATTCGCAAAAAACAATTCAAGCGCGATATTATTCGAATTACCGATCGATTCCTGCGAAAAAAAATGCCAGAGTTTAATAAAGATTCAGATCAATCAAACAGTCTTTTGGACCAGTTTTTAAGGGTGAATCAGGATGAACGAAAAGCCAACTACACAAAAATTCAATCCACTTGTAAGCATTCAAAAAATGTGAAGTTTTGGAAGGGTACTTTTTTAAGATTACCCAGATCCGCCACTCGGGCAGGATTTGGCGACAGAAGAACCTATCACTATCAAGGCAAGGTGGTGGATCATCAGATCCATTTGGGAATTGATCTGGCATCAACATACCATTCACCAGTTCCGGCGGCCAATGATGGCATGGTTATTTTTGCTGACCGAATTGGCATTTATGGCCGCACTGTGATTATGGATCATGGTTTTGGTTTGTATACCCTTTATTGCCATTTGAATCGATTTTCTGTAAAATCCGGGGATATTGTCAAAAAAGGTGCAATTATCGGTCATACCGGCACCACTGGAATGGCAGGTGGAGATCATCTTCATTTTAGCGTGCTGGTTCATGGGTACTTTACCAATCCACTGGAGTGGTGGGATAAAAAATGGATTCAATACAATATCACCGATAAAATTGAAATGTCGCGTGAATTTATCAATGATGGATTATAAGTTATGAAAAAATATAAAGTCCAAAAAACATATGATGAAATCAATGCAAAAATCAAAAAGGGCGATGTCGTTGTTGTAACAGCCGAAGAAATGATTGATATTGTTAAAGAAAATGGCCCTGAAGATGCAGCGAATGAAGTAGATATTGTCACCACTGGCACATTTGCGCCAATGTGTTCATCGGGTGTGTTTCTCAATTTTGGACATTCCCAACCGCCAATAAAGGCTTCGGAAATACTCCTGAACAATGTCCCAGCATATGGTGGCATTGCAGCAGTCGATTGTTACTTAGGCGCAACTCAGCCATGCATAGATGATCCACTAAACAAGGCTTATCCAGGGGAGTTCAATTATGGAGGTGGACATGTTATTCAAGACTTGGTTGCTGGCAAACGCATCACACTCCAGGCAACCGGGTATGGAACCGATTGCTATCCCAATCGCAATATTGAGAAAAAAATGAAACTGTCTGAGATCCCAATGGTAACGCTGGCTAACCCAAGAAATGCCTATCAAAATTATAATTGCGCAATCAATACAGGCAAACGAACCATTTATACTTATCTTGGTGTGCTCAAACCTGACATCGGCAATGCCAATTATTGTTCCGCCGGACAACTCAGTCCGCTTTTCAATGATCCACTGTTCAAGACCATCGGCATTGGAACTCGCATTTTTTTGGGCGGGGGTGTTGGTTATGTCACTTTCTATGGTACCCAGCACAACAAAAATGTTGAAAGAGCTCCCAATGACACGCCTATGCGGCCATCTGGTACACTTTTTGTCATGGGGGACCTCAAGCAAATGGATGCCCGATGGCTAGTGGGAATCAGTATTTTGGGATATGGCTGTTCATTATCGATTGGACTGGGTATTCCAATTCCCATACTGAACGAGGATATGGCAAGGTATACATCGGTTTCAGACAATGATTTATTTACTCAGGTGGTCGACTATTGCCATGAAAATCCAGCCAGTGAAAACAAAAACTATGGTACTGTCAGTTATGCAGAACTAAAATCTGGCGAGATCACAATTTCTGGAAAGAAAGTACCCTCAGTACCATTATCGTCGATGGTTCGTGCGCGAGAAGTTGCTGATAAACTAAAACAGTGGATTCAAAAAGGGTCTTTTTTGTTGGGGGTCTCGCAGCAGAGCTTATAAAAATGGAACGATAATCTTCCCACCACCTAAAACAATATCTTCTTGATAAAAAATTGCAATCTGACCTGGAGTTACAGCACTTTGTGGTGTATCAAAATACAATTCGACCTGTTTTCTATTGACAGGCACTAGGATTGATGCCACTGCTTTTGTCTTATACCGAATGCGCGCATGAATGTTTATGGGTGACTCAGGTGGTGGCAAAATCCAGTTGATATCATCCACAACGCATCGATTTGATAAAAGATCTGTTTTCTCCCCCACAACCAGCGTATTTTGCGATTGCAACAACTTTACCACATAGTAAGGATAAGGCCCTGGACAGTTAATTCCCCGACGTTGTCCTACTGTGAAAGCATGGAGACCATTATGCTCGCCAATTTTTTTTCCAGATGTTGTGATAATCGGACCAGGTTTTTGATGCAGACAGCCGTGTTGTAAAAGGAAATCCTGATATCGGCCTGGAATAAAACAAATTTCTTGACTTTCGTTCTGCGTAAATTCAGAAATGCCATGTTTGTCTGCATACTGGCTGACGTCATTTTTTGTCCAGTTTCCCAGTGGAAAAATGATGGAACTCAATTGACTGGATCTCAACAGACCTAAAAAATAGGATTGATCTTTTTTGGAATCAATGCCCTTTTTTAAAACATGATATCTTCCCTGTTGCTCAACCTGTGCGTAATGGCCGGTTGCAATGACATCCGCCCCCAGTTTCATTGCATGCGCGCGGACAACACCAAACTTGATTGATGCATTACATATGACACATGGATTGGGCGTTTGTCCACTGGCATAGGCGGATACAAAATATTGGATCACAATGTCTTGAAAGTGTTGATGAATATCTAACACAATCAATTTAATATTATTTTGATGGAGATAAGCAGCTGTTTTTTTGATGGATTGAACAGATTCCGGTGATTCAAAACCGGTAACAAAGTGGATCGCAAAAATATCATGAGCAGTCGTTTTCAGAAGATGGGCAGCAACCATTGAATCCACGCCACCACTCACTGCGACTGCTACTTTCATCAAGATTCTCCAAAAAAAATGTTTTGTGTGGGCCGCACATACATGGCGCGGGTGGGGCAAACCCTTACGCACAGCGCGCACAAGCTGCATTTGTTTCGGTCAAAATCTACAATCATTTCCGGACGACGGACCTTTAGTGCCTCTGTGGGACAAACAGCTGTGCATGCGCCGCAATGGGTACAAATATCCTCGTGACGTTTGATATCATTGCCTGCATTTTTGACCCGCACGCCATTGTCTTTTAAATATTGAATGCCTTTTTTACAATTTTTTTGCGATCCTAAAATCTCAATCACCATTTTGCCTTCCTTTCTTGGCAAAATGGTGGCATTCAAAATATTAAAAGTTAAATCAAACTTTAGCGCCAGGTTACAAACCAGCGGTTTTTCTACTATTGTTTTTGGAAAACTCAATATATAAATTCTTGAATTCACAATAAATTCCTTTATGATGTAACGTTTGGCGTTTTCATGGCAATCAGCCGCAAGCCTTCAAGTGTTAAATTCGTATCTACATGTTCAATACTTTCAGAGACATTGGCCATTAAAGGTGCCAGGCCGCCTGTGGCAATAATTTTGGGATTGCCCATTTCCTGAGAGATTCTTTTGACAATACCATCAACCAGACCTGCATAGCCAAAAATAATACCGGATTGAATGCTTTGAGCCGTATCTTTTCCAATAACATGCGTTGGCGCATTGCATAGATCGACCCGCGGCAGCTTGGATGCATTTTGAAAAAGTGCCTCTGAGGCAATCATGATCCCCGGACTGATTGCCCCACCCAAATATTCTCCTTTGGATGAAATACAATCAAAGGTTGTTGCTGTGCCAAAATCAATGACAATTAAATTTCCCCCATAGTGGTAAAAAGCCGCAGTGGCATTTACCAAGCGGTCCGCGCCAACTTCATCCGGATTTTTTAAGCGAATGGGCATGGATACATTTTGTGCATTCACCCAAAGTGGACAATGATTTAAATATTTGGTACAGAAATCATCCACAATACCGATCATGGGTGGAACAACGCATGATGCTACTGTTTGTCGGATGTCGGCCACTTCAATTTTAGAAAAACTCAACAGGTTTTGTATCAGTATATGAAATTCATCTTCAGTCATCTGTCTTTCGGTTTTGATTCGCCATGACTGAATCAGTTGATTGTTGTTGTAAACACCCAATACAGTATTTGTGTTGCCGATATCTATGACTAGCAACATATGTATTTCTCCTATTCATAAAAAACATATTTCCTTTTGGCATAAAAGAAAATCGACGGGCGTATCCAATTGATGGTGGACAAAGCAGTTCTTGTATATTTTTTGAGCCTATGTCCGAAAATGTAGGGGCGAACCTTGTGTTCGCCCTCGAACAAAAACCGGAATCGAACCGATGGTCGAGAATAAATATAAATCCTTCGCCTTCGGGCATAGGTTCGATCGGGCGTATGTACAGTTTAGGGGAAGTGAATTTCATACAAGGAATGCACGATTTCGGCAACCCCAAGAACAGCGTAGGGCTAAAGCCCAACGCTGAATTGAGAAAGGACGCTAAAGCGCCCTCA